>Ga0315306_10000165_pt1 | contig 31540 bp, 22 predicted proteins | sample TDP1_MG_FD_203803 | JGI IMG/M metagenome (GOLD analysis project Ga0315306, IMG submission 203803) | Freshwater sediment microbial communities from Lake Towuti, South Sulawesi, Indonesia - TDP1 | ecosystem: Environmental > Aquatic > Freshwater > Lake > Sediment | place: Indonesia: South Sulawesi... | reverse complement strand
GTTGGCGCCCCGATTACAATCGCACTTGCGTCTACCAAATCTCTCATGACATGGGACACATCTGCAACCAAGAGGTTGTAAGGGACAGCTTCCACACCCTCAGCGGAGATCGACTCCACGATAGTTTTCTCCAATGTTTCCGTGGCTCCCCACATAGTGACGTAAATCACCACAGCTTTAGCTAGCAGAGATCCGCGAGCCCACTTCTCATAGGCGTCTAGAATGCGTTTCGGATTTCTATAAATTGGACCATGACTGGGCGCAACCATTTTTACGTCGAGATTTTTGACTTTGTCAAGCGCCTTCTGTATGGCGACTGGAAAAGGCATCATAATCTCTGCGTAGTATCGTTTAGCTTCAGGCAAAACTATGTCGCCGACCTCGTCGTCGTATAGTCGGCTCTTGGCCATGTGAGCCCCAAAGAAGTCGCAGGGAAAGAGGATTCCATCTTCCACAGAGTGTGTAAACATAGTTTCGGGCCAGTGAAGCCAGGGTGCATCAATAAACCTCAGAGTCTTGCCGCCCAAGTCAAGCGTGTCGCCTTCTTTGACCACTATAGTTTTTTCAGGCGGCACATCATAGAGGACTTTCGCCATGTCAACACCCAGTTTGGTTACAACAAGCTTAGCATTTTTAGCAACAGCCATAATGCTCGGTATGGCACCCGCATGGTCAGGTTCAGCATGATTCATAACCAAGTAGTCGACTTTCTGTGGATCCACGACTTTCCCGATCTTCTCGAGAAGTTCACCTGCAAAATTATTCTGAACAGTGTCAACCAGGGCTATCTTTTCTTTTCCAACAATCAGGTAGGCGTTGTACGAGGTTCCCACAGGCAGGGGTATAAGCGCATCGAATATTCGGCGATTCCAGTCCTCAACACCAACCCAGTAGACACCCGGCATCAACTCATTGACGGTTTCAGTGATGCTCATGTTTTATTTTACCTCCACTTAAACCCAATTCCTTTTCTGGCTCTTATGAAATTAATCGCCTTTCTGAAAACTTTTGGCGAATCTTTTTCATCTCTCTCGAGTCTTCCGCAAGTAACAAAAAGTATTTTTAGCATTCGTTCTATTACGTAGTGTTCTTCTTTGAGGTTTTCAGTTGCAGAAGCTGTAGCTGTATGATGCAAAAGTTTTCCTCCTTAAGAGATAAGTGGAAGCGCTAACAAAGTCTAATAAGTTTTCCGTTAATTTGAAACCGCGAAATCACCGATAGTTGTTCTTATACTGCTTGGTTTAAGCATGTTTTCCATAGTTTGCAGCGAACATATTCAGATCAATCGGACCAATATAGCCATCTTTGTCAAAGTCGGCTAACCTGTTGTAGCCCGTTTGTCCAACCCTTTTTCCGTAGGCAGCTGCAAACATATTGAGGTCAATGGGACCAACGTAACCGTCGCCGTCCAGATCACCACGAATCCTAACGTTAACTGTGCCATCGGTCTTGGTGTTGTCAACGGTGTCGGTTTCGCCTGTGACTGGGGTAACGTGGGCGGATATGGTGTAGGTTCCTACGGTGGCTGTAGTCCATGTGAAGCTTACGGTGATGGGGGCGCTAGGGGCCAAAGAGGAAACGGTTTGTTCTCCTATTAGGTTGGTGTCATAGTAGGCGTGAACCATGATGTTTGCCTCATACTGGTTGCCCTCGTTTTTCAGATCTACGTTAACGGTTACAGAATCGCCAATACAGACCGGGGATGGAGCAGCCGCGACACTTGTGATGGCAAGGTCGTGAACTGGAGTCTCCCCTATATTGCTGAACCAGCCATCTTCAGATGTGTGATCCATTTTACTGAGGCTGTCATCGCGTAGTACAGTGCCGTTGAGGTGTAAGGCGGTGCTGCCCAGTTTTTCGACTTTGAATGTGATAGTTGCAAGGGTTCCGCTGCCGCTGACAGGCCAAGAATCTATAAAGGGCTGGCCTAAGAGAGTACTTGTGGCGTATATCCAGCCCATAGTCTGGTTTTTCCTTGAGAAGAACTGGGTTGAGCCGCCCTGCTTAAGGAAGGGACCCTCAACAAGAGTAGTATAGTCTAATAGACTAGGGTTCCACCAAATGTAAAAATCATAAGACCAGAGGTTTGTGACGTTGGTCACATTGATGTTTATAGTGAAATACGTGTTAGCTACCAGACTTGAATTTATGATGCTCGCGGGGTGAACAAGAACTTTTGGAAGAGACGGCGATCCGTCCACGTGTGTAACAGTCACGCTGCTGGCGTAGATGGAACTGAGCGCTAAAAAGAACACCAACAATAAACCTTTCTTTTCCATCCCCACAGTCTCTCCCTTCGCTTATAGCATTAGTCATTAATCAGCAATATATTTGAATCTTTCGCGAACCTATTTCCTATAGATAACAATATATGAATTCGCTTTAGAGCCCAACCGCAAGTTTTGAAGGAAACTGGTTTAAAGGTTTGTTCCTTTCTAAGCAGAAGACCGCCTCCTTCTTGTGTAAAAAAACACAACAATGCCAATGAATACAACCACAGCTAGAGCTACCGCGATAAGCGTTATTGGCCACGTTTGTCCGAGCTGCGTTACCTTAATTGTGCCGTCCACGTATTCATTGTCAGTGGTATCGATTTCTTCGGGCACTATAGTGGCTTCAGCTTTTATTGTGTACAAACCTTCAGCTACATCCTTAGTGTCCCAATTAAAAGTCAGTGTCTCATTCGCGCCCGGAGCTAGGTTAGACAACGTTTCCATCCCAATCAAAGTATAGTTGGCCCAAGCCTTAACATCAAAAGTCTCTGGTACCGCTCCTTTATTCTTAGCGACAACGGTGACAGAAACGGATTCGCCAGCTTTAACTTCAGCGCTAGAAGCTTCAACTGACGTGATCGCCACATTGTGTATTAGATTGTTGAAGTATCCTCGTTCGGCAACATGAGGCATCGTGGCCAAGTTGCTATCAATCAGCGTGGTGTTGTAGATATCTAGGGTGGTGCTTCCGAGCGTCTCGATCATGAAAGTTATTGTGACCAAGGTTCCATTGCCGCTAACCCCGCCCTGGTCTGTGAGTGTGCAATTCACGTATAAATAGCCCGCTTCCTGGTTTATTTCAGGAGAGCGAAAAACCGTGGTGCCGCCAGCCTTGAGGAAGGGCCCCTCAGCAGCATCGGTAACGTTAAGGAGCACAGGGTTCCATTTCAAGTAGAGACTCCAACCGTAGAGGTCTCTAATATTAACAATACTTATATTGATGATTAACAGTGTCTCAGGAACAAGATTAGGATCTACTATGTTTGGAGGATCCACAAAGATCTTGCGCAAAGGATACACAAAGTGGCCATCTACTAACGAAAATGGTATCGGGTCTCCAGCATAATCTTTTATAAATGCATCGAAAGGTTCTCCTCCAATATTCAAGTTTTCAACAAGATTAAGAACGCTTTCTCCTTCAATTTTGGCCCGAAAATTCACAGTTACCAAAGTTCCACTTCCGCTCGCTGCAGCAGTTGGTGCTTCACCATAAATGGTGCATATGAGTGCTGCCCAGCCTTCCGTATTGTTTATTCTAGGTTGGAACCATGTTTTGTAGGCACGTGGAGAGCGGCTGAGAAAGGTTCCTTCAGTTGTGTTGACAACGTCTAAAATTGTTGGGTTCCACACTAAGAAGAGCTGGTAATACCATAAACCTGTCACATTGGCGATATTGATGTCTGCGCTGAAGGACTCGCCCGGTGCGACTCCGCTTACAGAAGGACTCACGTAGATTTTGGTTTCAGGCGAGGCCATAGTTACATTTATTGAAGCTATTGTGGGGAGCAATAATGTAACGAGAAGCGAAAGAAGCAGTCCCTTCTCATTTAATCTCCGCGTCCTTCTGCGCATTTTCTTCTTCTTCTGAATAGTTTATGTGAAACTTCCCTATACAACCCGAGGAATTTAAGTGTTTAGATTTCAAAATTGACAATAATTGGCACGATCGCGAAAAATGGCTTAATTCCGCAATGTTGGTTGTGGAGTTTATGGAAACAGTTACTGCAAGCTTGGACACCATAGATGGTAATCAAAGGATTTGGTCGTCATATTAGGTGGCAGGTTTTCCGTAGTTTTTGCCTGCGATGGCCAGATCGTCTCCGTCTACTCTGTTGTTGCGGTCTAGGTCTGCGTCTGGGTTCCAGGCCCACCATGCGCCTGGAGTCCCGCCAGAAGCTGGAGTAGTCAACAGGGCTCGGGCGATTAACGCCAAGTCCTCCATGTTTATCTGTCCGTCGTTATTTACGTCGCCCAGAAGCGTGGTTTTGTAGTAAAGGTCCCAGTTGCCGTTAGCGTCCCGGTTTGAGCCCCATGTTATCCAGATTGAAAAGTCTCTGGCTTGGAGCGCGTCTGGCCATGTGTCATCGAACGTGTTTTTTGTGAGCTGGATTGTGGCTGACCATGTTGCTCCATTGTCGGTGGAGGTCATATAGTAGAGTTCATCTGTTGCCGTAGGCGTGAATTCACTTGCTGCCCAGACGACCCATATGACACCATCTGTGGTTTGGAAGATTGTTGGGTTAGTGTCTTCTTTTTTTGTATCTGTAGTTAAGGGTTTGTCTGGAGACCAAGATGAACCGTTGAAAGTCTTATGGAAGATTTCATAATCCCCCATTCTGCTTGAGGCCCAAACAACCCATATTCTACCGTCTTGAGTTTGGCTGATAGAAGGGGTAATGTCGAGACTTGGGTCAGTGATCAACGATGTTTCATTTGACCATGTGACGCCGTTGAAAACTTTATAGAATACGTCATAGTTGCCTGAGGCCCAGACAACCCATATGTTTCCGTCTTTGGCTTGAAGGATCGCTTGTTGATAGTTGTTTCCGCTAACAGTCAAACGGGTATCGATGCTCCAAGACAACCCGTTGTCAGGTGAGCTTTTGCAGAACAGGTCGTAGCTGCCGGTTCTGTTTGATGCCCAGACGACCCATATAGTTAGATTTTTCAGTTGAGTAATGGATGGGTTTATGTCTTCGTTTCTGTCTATGGTTAAGCGGATTTCGTTAGACCATGTGCCCTGATAAATCTTGTAATATAAATCGGAGTTTCCGTTTTTCCTTGATTTCCAAACGACCCATATTCTGCCGTCATTCGTTTGGGCAATTGATGGATATCCATCTAACGCTACGTTTGTTGTGAGTCTAATTTCGTCTGACCATATGAGAGTTGCTTCAACTGACGGGGTAATTGCTAACGTAGCCACTAAAAGGATAAGTAGTAAAATCATTGAAACTTTTTTCTGGTTCATGTTTAGTGGCTCCTATGATTTGTATCAGTATTTGGCTGTATGATAATGTGCATAAAAAAAGAGAGACTGAGGAACGAGCCAAAGCTCGTTTATAGTTTGATGCGGAAGCTGAATGTCTTTTGTTTTTCTGATAGAGTTAGCCCTGCCCCAGAGACGTCTATGTAGTATTCCTGCTCATCGAGAGTGAGTCCACCGTCGGCTGCGTATTGGGCGTAAGCTAAGGCGTAGTATTTTCCAGCATCGTTGGATGTTAGTGGTCCTAATGACACCATTAATTCAGCTGACATTTCTTCGTTCATAAGATGCGCTGTATCAGTTTTAAGAACAATGGTTTCTCCTAACGGGTTCTCGATTTCAAACACTACTCGTCCTGTGATACCAGCTGGTGGCTCCATTAGCGATTGTGTGTTTTTGATCTTTCCAAAGAGTTCTAAGGTGTCTCCGTGTATTGAGATGCTGAATGCGTGATTTGTTATTCGTTTACTTACAAGCTCAGCTTCGACTAGTCTGATTTTGATGGACAAAACGTTGTTTGCTTCTACTTGATCCCCTGGAGCTGCTACAGTGGCTGTCATTGTGTAGTAGCCTGCGGGTACTTCAGCACCATAGAATGGCCCGATCCATAGGGCCATTAGGTCCCAATCTGAAGTTTTTTCTGCCCCAAGCATGTATGGCACAGTTGTATTCCACAGTGGTTCGATGACTCCTTGTTTGCCGGTCTGGTCATGTGTGACGGTTAAGTAAACGTCCATGGTTTGGTCGAGGCTTCCCTTGTTTGCGAGGGTTATCAGGATTAGCGATAGGTCAAAGTCGCGTCTCATCACGTAGCTTGTTTTGTCAAGGTTGGCTGACTCGTCATTCCATAGGTCAGCTATAGCTATGTCGCGCCAAATTCTGAGCTGCTGCTCTTTGTACCAGGTGTCTCCTCCTTCATCGGTGACTGTAAGCTTTATCAGGTAGGGTTCAAGGTCATACGCTGCGAAAGTGTGTGTTGTGATTGGATCGGTTTCTTCAACTATAGGCGTGCCGTCGCCGAAGTCCCAAGCATATTTTACAATTGCTGTGCCATCTGGGTCCCAAGAGGCCGAGGCGTTAAAGGTAACTGTCTCGCCTACATCGGGTGCCTTTGGCGTCCACTCGAAGTCAACGAATGGCTTGTGTGTACCGAAGTTGGCGCCTTGAACCACGTCGGGTGTATAGATTATATTAGCATTAGTGAAGTCGATGAGCTTCACATCGAAGAGATCTATCTTGCTTATGCCTCCTGCTAGAACCTTAAACGTAATGGTTGCTAGGGTTCCACTTCCGCTTGGTGGAAGGTCAGGTTGATCCAGTAGCGTTGAGCCAACTTGCACGTAGCCAAATGCTTGACCCAAGAACACATTGAAGCTTGTTGGAACGATGCCGCCGCCAAGGAAAGTTCCTTCATTGATCACTGGTGGGAACTCCAGTATACTGAAGTCCCATCTTATTTTGAATTCCCAGCCTGATATTGGTGGTGAGTTTTCGATTAGGACGCTAATGGTAAAGGTGTCCATGGGCTCATAAACGGGCGTTGCAGGATCAAGTTTCACTGTTATGGTTGGTGCTTTCGCCACGTTTACCATGACTAAACTTACAGCAAGCACAAGCAGCAGCGGCATTGCAGTTAAGTTTTTTCCTCTCACTCCATTTCACCTCTTGCTTTTATCCAGCGTTCATGCCGTAACTTCTTCCTGTTATGGCCAAGTCGTCTCCGTCTACTCTGTTGTTGCGGTCTAGGTCTGCGTCTGGGTTCCAGGCCCACCATGCGCCTGGAGTCCCGCCAGAAGCTGGAGTAGTCAACAGAGCGTGGGCGATCAAGCTCATGTCTGAGGTGTCAACCGCGCGGTCTTTGTTCACATCACCAACAAAGTGGAAAGCTTCGGAAATTTTGCCAGAGATTTCGGTTTGGGTTAGCCAGAAGTTTGGATCAGCTTTCAACTCATACCATTCCATGAGCGCTGAATCGGCGCCAACGTATATCCAAGGTCCAGAACCGTCTTCTGCCATATCGTTTAGGCCAAGCGTTGGCTTGAAGTAGTTGTCCTTCCATGGGTGATATTCTCTAACCTTCAAGCGGTCCACGGCGAAAGTGCCTGGATCTCCTTCGGTGTAGCCAAAAACAGCGGCGCTAGCCGCCATCCAGATGTCTTTGCTGAACATGGGCAACCAGCCAACAAGGTGGAGTGCATAATAGCTCTTAATGCCAAGTTTAACCACGACACCCCAGCCTCCACCATTGGCCCTATTGTCCCATGTTTCCACTTTGGCAATATCCATTGCTCCTGGGAAGTTCCATGCAACACCAGGTCCGGCGTCTCTGGTCAACCGTAAGGAGAAAGCGATGTCGTCAGGCGTGACCTGTCCACCGTGGTGCCACTTGGCGTTTTGGCGCAGAGTGAAGTTGATCATTGTTGCCGGCTCCGCCGGTGGTCCTGGATACATCCATTCGCCAACATTCCAGTCTGTGGCAAGCCAAGGCCAGTCTTCTGCTGGGTTGTAAGGATTGGTGACAATCAACATGTCATATACAGCATTGAGGACGTTCCAATCCCAAACCCACTCAGAGGATACCACATTAAAGTCTTCAGGGTTAGCCTTGAATCCCCACACGAGGGTGTCCGTTTGGTAGCCAGGTGGATGTGTGGTGATTGGTTGGGGTCGTGTATCATCCATGGTGAGTAAGCTATACAGGTAGGCGCCGCCAGTTAAGGGACCGCTTATGCCGTATCCAAATTGGTTGACCACGCCTGTCCAGCCGGTTCTGTAGCCTTGAACGCCAGCCGAAGCCCAGAGAGGTATCGTTCCAACGTATTTGTTGAAGATATATGTGGCATTGTGAACACCCCATTCAACTTCCTTCTTCGTCTCTCCATATTGAACATAATCAGCGGAATATTTGTCAAATTCAGTGTTGGCGAAACCTTGAAAGCCTCCAGACCAACCGATGTCGTATGGTGTTCCGTCGTATTTGCTTCCGTAAGGCGCGCCATAATACTGGGCGGAATGAAATGTTTGATACAAGAACACTGGATCCACGCCAAGCGAATAACCTTCAGTGTATAAGTGATAGTCGTAGTCAACCATAACCGCCTTGAAGGCCACAGTCTTAGCCACTACCCGCGAATCTACAGGAACCCCTATCGCCGCTAAGTCAGCAGCCAGTTTCTCACCAGCCAACCTTCGCTCTGTATGGTCTGATCGCATGTAGAAGATCAACGGATCCAAGTATGGGTAGCCTGCGTCTCCCGGCTTTTTTCTAGGGTCAATTCTTGTTTTTCCATCAGGTCCAATAGTAAAGCCTGCAGCGTCGAGCAGCGCCTTCGCCTTTGTTACATCCCGCTTGTAGACCAAGCTCGTTACGGTTATACCTCCGTAAGGAGCGGTGAACGACGATTTCGTTAGGTTAGCCATGTCAAGCCAACCCGATATAGCCGCTGGCATAAACGTGTCCATCATTAGGCCATAGCCCTTCAATATCTCTGTCTTTATGTAGTCTTTGTCAACCAAATACATAATAGCCAACCTAAACTGCCAGGCTCTTAAATCCCACTCATTGGCAGGGTCGAAGTAATGCTTGTAGGTGCCAGTAGTCGGATCGAAAGTCAAAACATCTTCATCTCGATCTCCAACTCCCGTGGGCCACCTCTGGTTGTAAAGGCCATATCCGTACTCACCAAGCTCTGAATAATCTCGCAGCGTAATATCACTTGGAACAAGCTCATCACCAGTACCCGGCTTGCCGTCAGGCCCTAAAGTCCACTTATCAATGAACGTCTTAGTGATCGGCCAATCTGTAATGTCAATCTCTCCCGCCTCTAAAGCCAGAAACTCCTTCTCTTCAGTTCCATAATTCTTGATAAACATCTTCGGAGTCGGTGGACCAGACGCTTCCGCTCGCACTGGAACGACAGCGAGAAACGTTGCTGATAGCAAACAAAGCGCCAGAGAAAACATTATGGCAATTTTTGATCTCAAGATTTTTCCCTCTTTTTCTCCTTTCTCTTTTTCGGCAGTAACTTCATTAATTTACGAGGAATTTAAAGTTTTGCTCCTTCAAATTTACATAAAGAAATCATAGAAGTTAATTACAGAATTAAAAGAAACCTTAAAATCTCGCAACTCGCCGCGGTAAAATACTCAGAAATCAAGTTCTCTCCAGAAAGGCCCCAAGTAAAGCTTAAAATATTTCTTTTATAACAAAAACTACTCTAAGGGGAACAAAGTCATGGGTCTTCGAGCTTACATAATGAAAAGGATAATCAACTCCCTCATCCTCCTTTTCTTTGTACTTACCATCAACTTCATTATTTTTCAACTAATGCCGGGCAACCCCATGCAGATGTACGCAAATCCAAGCCGATTAACTCCAAAACAAAAAGAGGAGATAGCAGCGTCATATGGTCTCAACCAGACAATTTTCGTCAGGTACCCACTATACATAAAAAATATGTTAACTGGGCAATTTGGAATATCATACTACCGCCAAGACTACGTTGCCACTGAAATAGCAGAACGCCTTGGAAACACTCTACTCTTAGTAGGCACAGCCGAGGTAATATCCCTAATAATGGGCATCATTCTAGGAGTCATAACAGCCAACAAAAGGGGAGGTATTTTCGACAGCGCGGTGGTAATATCTTCTCTAACAACATACTCCCTCCCAACATTCTGGATGGGAATGATCTTCCTACTATTTTTTGCCTATCGACTGCGCTGGTTCCCAACTACAGGAACATCTTCCTTTACGGTAACAAATCCAGCACCAAACATATTCGTTTATATTACTGATCGACTATGGCACCTCTTCCTTCCAGCCACCGTTCTCGTTCTCTTTATGTATGGTGGCTATCTTCTCCTAACAAGAGCTACAATGCTCGAGGCCCTGACCGAGGACTATACCCTAACCGCCAAGGCAAAGGGATTAAGTGAAAGAACCGTATTGTTCAAACACGCATTGAAGAACGCTTCGCTGCCCGTAATAACTAATGCGGCCATAGCATTCGGCTTTATCCTCTCAGGAGCAATCATAACTGAGCGGGTTTTTCTTTACCCAGGGCTTGGAATGTGGACATGGGAAGCAATAGACAATGTAGATCACCCGGTTATGCAGACAATCTTTTTCCTCGTAGCCGTATGCGTCATTATAGCCAACTTTATAGCTGACGTTCTCTACGGTGTCATAGACCCTCGAATAAAGTATGGTTGAAAACCAATGAGCTTAACCTACAAAGCCAAACTAACATACCAAATTAAAAGATTCAGAGGATTTTTGAAGACTTTCCAGCGCAGCAAAAGAGCACTCTTCGGAATCGGAATCCTAATCTTTTACATTGTAATAGCGCTAGCAGCCCCAATAATCACCTCGAACGACCCAATTTATGGAATCTATCTAGCTGGAGACTTCGCCACGCCCGCATGGTTTAGATACCTATCCGGAGGCGAGGCTCTGAGTGAGAATCTCGAGCCAGTAAGCAGGCCTGACTTCCCCAACAAAGCCTCACTTGTCGAAGAATGGAAATTTACAACCTCATCTCCCGACCTGGTGAGATTAGACTGGGAACAATCTTTAGGGAACGGAAGTGCAGCCATAATGTTTAGGCGGAATAAACCCATGGAATTAGCCCAACGGGTTGAAGCCCACCTAAGCAAGGAGTTTTACTTCCCCTACGGTCCGCCAAGAAGATTCAACTGCGCAATAAAAGTTTACACTAAGGGAGCCGAAGAAGTGCCTATTGGCGTCTCAATGATTATCAAACAGGTTGGACAAAACTCTACATACCCAATATTTTGGAGCGTAACAATTGATAAAGGCACCACCGCTTGGATAACTCCAAGCCGGGACTACCCTCCAGTAATAGACTCATATGACAATGATTTCAAGATTAAAATCGGCAACGAAACGTGGGCGGATCCAGCATACATAGTGTTTTCGAAACCGGCTAAATATGTATACGATATTCACATATCATTTGAAGACAACAAGCCTGAAACACTTGGAAAAATAGTCGAGTCCACATTGTATCTTGATGACGTCAAAGTAAGGCTGTTCGGCACAGCCTATGGAATCCTAGGGACCGATCAACTGGGACGAGATATATTTGCACAATTCCTCTACGGAGCACGAATATCACTTTTTGTAGGCCTGCTTGCAGCCTTACTATCGGTTATTATCGGATTGGTTGCAGGACTAATTTCTGGCTATCTTGGAAGAGTTGCAGATGAAGTTTTGATGAGGCTCACCGATATGCTACTCGTTTTACCCCAACTGCCACTCTTAATAGTCCTGATGGCAGTTTTACGTGCATCTCTATTTAACCTTATATTAATAATTGGCCTACTAGGATGGATGGGCTTCGCCAGAACCGTAAGGTCGCAGACGCTTAGCCTCAAAGAAAGACCCTTCGTGGAAGCGGCGAAAGCGGTAGGAGCTGGCAAATTCCACATCATTTTAAGGCATATTCTGCCAAACGTCATGTCTTTAGTCTACGTCACGCTAGCGCTATCGGTTCCAAGTGCCATCATATCAGAGGCAGCCGTAAGCTGGCTAGGTCTTACCGATCCAACTATAATGTCCTGGGGAAGAATGCTCTACGACGCAGAAACTACTCAAAGCATCGAAAGGATATGGTGGATAATCCCCCCTGGATTAAGCATAGCGTTGGTCTCTCTCTCATTCATTCTGTTAGGATACGCCCTAGATGAAATACTCAACCCAAAGCTTCGACAAAGACGTTAACTAACAGACACAACAAATGAAGAAAAACTCCACAAGAAAATCCTTTTTCAACGAGCATTCTTTTCTTATCATGTAAACGCGGAGGTATCTGGTCGACGTATCAGCGTCTACGCTTAGATGAACGCCTCTTGAGAGGGACTCTCTTGCGCTCTGAGCTTTTCACTCCAAAAACTGATGTTCCAATTCCTCCCAAGGCAACAGCAGCACCTACTGGAAAAAAATTGTTGTAAGGATACTGAGGCTCACTTTCCTCAAACTCCTTTTTCTCAAGAGTCAAATAAAGAAGACGAGGCCCCCAAATTGCCCACGCATCTATTTTATATGTCCCAGAACGATTTGTCACACCTTCTGGAAATTGTGCCTTTGTCACCACTTGCACTCCTTGAAGTGCAAGAGGTATGTCGTATTCCTTTACGGATCCCTCCGGATCTGTGACGTTTATTAGAACAGCTGCATCTTGCGAAAGCATTTGTTGAGATAAGGGCGCCAGAGTAAAATATACTCTAAAGCTATCTCCACTTTTCAAATCTCCCTGCACAGACAAAAGTTCAGCAGATGGATTTGCATCAATATCCTGCACAGTCGCCCATCTTAGAATGGGATCTGGCTCTATAACTGTACGAGAGCTAGCTATCAAAATCAATCCTAGAAACAAAAGAAAAATGCCTAAGGCAACAAACCCTTTTCTCATCGACTACCCACTACATTAATTTTTAACTCACTGATTCTAAAGGATTTCGTCCATACACTTTTGGGATCATCGATGGAGTCTAGAAATTTTTTCTATCAGATAAAGCAGGAAAACAACAGAAGAGCAGTCTACTGCGACAACAACTAATCGAATTATTATGGGGTATCTCTATAGATACATTCTATGTTATTCCGCTTAGAAAATCCTTGCTGTTACGTTGGTTTCGGTTTTCTGGTCTTTACAAGGATCGCTATTGCCGTCAGGACGACCGCCACCACAATCAGAGCTGCTGCGTAGAGAAGAATGTTCGACGGCGACTCTTGAACTGTGACAGTTTTTGTTTGAGTGTCAGTGAAGCCTTCATTGTCGGTAACAGTTAGGGTTACCGTATAGTTTCTGGAAGCTGCATAAGTGTGGGTTATTATTGGCGTGGCGGTAGTGGTGATGTTATTGTCGCCAAAATCCCACTTGTAGCTGGCAATCATTCCATCTGGGTCTTGGCTAGCTGAAGCGTTGAAGGTAACCATTTCGTTCACAGTGGGTTCACTCGGTGTAAATGCAAAAGAAGCTTCGGGAGGACTTTTAACTGAAACAAATTTGGATTCTATGTCCCATAATCCTTCATTGTCGGTAACGTTTAGCGTTACTGTATAAGTCCCAAAAGAGGTGTATGTGTGGGTCGTAGTCTTGCCGCTGTCTGTTCCACCGTCTCCGAATGCCCAGGCATAACTTACAATAAGGCCATTGGGGTCAAAGCTGGCAGAGGCATTGAAAGCTATGGCCTCACCTATGATTGGCTTTGAGGGAGAGAAAGTGAAGAGGGCTTTAGGAGCAAGAGTGAGCGTCACTTCTCCGTCGATGAACTCATTGTTAAGGGTGTCGGTTTCCCCTTCCACGACGCTTGCATTGACCTTTATTGCGTAGGTGCCAGTAGCAAGGCCAGTTGTATTCCATGTGAAGCTCTGCGTCAGAGAGGCCTTAGGGTTCAGGTTAATGACTTTTTGAGTCTCAATGGGTGTTGAGTCATAGTAGGCAGTAACGTTGAAGGTTTCCGTTGAGTTGCCTTCGTTCTCAACGGTGGCGTTAATGTATACGGGTTCGCCCACGCTTGCTGTGGTTGGAGAAACCGTGATATTTATGACGGCTACGTCACTCACATAAATAAAGTAGCCATCTGTTGCCGTGTGTACAATTTCGGAGCCGGGAGATGGATACGCAGGATCGTATAGTTTCGTGTCATAGAGGTCTAAGCTACTTGATCCCTTTTTTTGGACCAGAAAAGTCATAGTAGCTAAGGTTCCGCTTCCAGATGCGCCCACTGGTGCCATAATCATGCAACCCAGTTGGATATAATAGGACCCTATGTACTTGTTGAAGCTTGTTGCTTCACCTGCCGAAGCTAGGAAGGGTCCTTCATCTATGAGGGATCCATTTGTGAATAAAACTTCAGTATTATATTGCAGTTTTATATCCCAAAAATTGAGGTTTACAACGTTGCTGATGTTTATTTTGATGGTGAAATATTGACCTGGCGGCACAGTGTTTGTTGAAGGATCAACATAAATCACTGCGCTGGGATCTGGGGGCGCCAGGCTTGGATTTATAGAGATTGCGCTAATAATTAGCATTGTGGTAAGCAATAGCCAAAGTGAGTGTTTTGGTTTCATGTTCTCTGCCTAAATTTTTTAGGGTATAGATAGAGGAGTATTTGAAGCTTCCCTATGAGTAGATGCGCGGATTGAATCATCGTTGGTTTAAGCACGCTTTCCATAGTTTGCCGCGAACATGTTGAGATCAATGGGACCAATATAGTCGTCCTTGTCCAAATCTGCCCACAGATTGTAGCCTGTTTGCCCAGTGCGTTTTCCATAGGCTGCTGCGAACTTGTTGAGATCAATGGGACCTACATAGCCGTCGCCGTCGAGATCTCCTAAGGGATACTGGTAGTAACCGTCGACCACAGTATGTTCAATGGTTAAATATGATGATGATGTTGCATTGTATGCCCTGAGCAGTGTCTTATAGAAATGCAGAGGAGTTACGCCTCTTGTTAAAACCGTGAAGGTTATATTGGCTAGGGTTCCACTACCTGTGGCTCCAGTTTTTGGTGGAACCGGAATTGGAAACAGTGAGGCGGAAGCGACGATGGTGCCTGCGGTGTTGTCTATTTGTGGCGGTATCCAATATGTAGTACCAGCCTGTTTGAGCCACGGTCCTTCCTTTACGCTGAATACATTCAGCACAGTGGAGTTGAAGCTTATGTCAACCTCCCAGGCGCATATCCCAAAGCCTTTCGTATTTTCCAGCGTTACACCACTAATAGTTATGTTGAAGGTGAATGTCTTTGTCGGCACAGCTGAATTTACCTTTGGATTAATAGCAATAACTGGAAGTGCCGGAGAAGCTGTTCCAATATTTGCCAGAATCAAAGTGACTGATAAAGCAACTACAACAAGTGTCCAGAAGAATCTTGTTTTCATAAACTTACTCACTCTCTCTCATCCTCATTTAGTATTGGTTGCCCACATATGAATTTTATTGTTATTATTTTCTAGATCTTAAGAAGTAAAACGCTGCTGCCGCCACGATGATTATTACTATTCCTGCCATTATGTATAGGAAGATATCTGAGAATAGTGTTGGAGGCTGTGGAGGAGCTTTAACCGTAACTGTTCCGTCAATAAATGTGTTATTGGTTTGGTCTGTTTCATCAGGAACAGGTGAAGCTTGAGCCTTTATCGTGAAGGTGTTAGCGGCTATGCCGGCTGTATTCCATGAGAATGTTAAATTTTGGCTTGTTCTGGCTGCTAAAGTTACGGTTTTGGTGCCAATTAGAGAGGAGGCGTAATAGACCGAGACATCGAAGGTTTGGCTGAAATTTCCCTTGTTAACAACCATCACTTTAATTGATACGTTCTCTCCGATCTCCACCGTGTTTGGCAATACTTCAACGTTAATAACGGCTATGTCATGAACCAAGACCTGTACGTCGGTTGTGGCAGTGTCTGTTAAACTGTCGTTATCAGTGACGGTGAGGATCACAGTATATGTGCCAGCCTTTGTGTAGGCGTGCTCAGTGGTCACAGTTAAGTTTACATCTTTTACATAAACCAAAACTGTGCCATCGCCGAAATCCCAAGCATAAGTGGAGATTGTTCCATCAGGGTCTTGGCTGTTTGATGCGTTGAAAGTCACGGTCTCTCCTACAATGGGTTGTAGAGGCGAGTAGGTGAAATTAGCCACAGGTGCCACAGGTACCATACTACTTACAGTAACATCACCGTCGACCGCCACGTGATTTATCGGCAGGGTAGTGTCTCCAATGACTGTGTAGAGCTCATGCGTCGAGAAATGTAATGAAGTTGTTCCTTGAGCCTCAGCGTGAAAGCTGATTGTGGCCAAGGTTCCACCACCTATCGCTCCACTTGGCGGAAATGGAGGCATAAACAAGGCTCCGATATGCACATAGCCCGCAGTATTGTTTATTTTTAGAGGTAGCCAGAAGGTAGCACCAGCAGTCTTGAGGAAGGGCCCCTCAACTGCATTGACAGCCGTCACAACACTTGAGTTAAAATTCATCTCAACTTCCCAACCGTACAGACTTGGGGTTTGGGCAATGCCTGTTACATTTATGTTGACTAGGAAGTTTTCGCTAGGTGCCACAGTACTTGTGGAGGGGTCCACAAAGATCGCGGGAAGCGCTTCGCCAGAGGCTGTTCCAATGCTTAAAGCTTCTATAACTGTGCAGAGGAGAAGTAAAATAATGGAAATTATCCATTGGCTTTTTCCTCTCACTCAATCATCCCCCTGCCATTCCTCATCTCAATTGTTATTAGAGTTAACGCACTTTATGAAACTTACTTTATGCCTTTAAGAGTTTTCCAATTTAAAGCGTTTGAGTTAGGAGAAGGAGAAAATCTATGTTTTTGTTGGCTTTCGTCTTCTCGTGTACAGAATTATTACAATGAGCACGGCCACGGTTGCAATTATGGCTCCTGCCAGGAGTTCTGTTGGGAACGTCGGTGGGGCTTTCAATGTAACGGCGCCGTTTGTATACGTGTTGTCCGCAGTGTTTGTTTCTCCTGAAAGCGTGCTTGCTTTAGCGGTTATAGTGTAGTTGTCTTCAGCAACATCTCTTGTGTTCCAGCTGAAGCTTAATGTCTGCGAATTTCCAGGAGCCAAATCTGTTGCTTTCTTTGTTTCAATGGTGACAGAGTCGTAAAAGACGGTGACATCAAAGGTTTCTGTAGCCTCGCCTTCATTTTTAACAGTTACGTTGATGGATACGGGTTCACCTATCGAAACCGAAGTCGGAGATACTGAAACACTAGTAACAGCTACGTTACGTAACAATGGATACTTGAAGGCGCCGTCAACAGTTGTGTGCTCTATTACTAAATATGTTGTTCCATTGTATGCCCTGAGCAATGACTTATAGAAGTGCAGATCAGATCTTCCCTCGTTCATGACCTTGAAGGTGACGTTAGCCAGAGTTCCACTGCCCGTGGCTCCAGTTTGAGGTGGAACCGGAATTGGAAACAGTGAGGCGGAAGCGATGATGGTGCCCGTGGTGTTGTCTATTTGTGGTGGTATCCACCAGGTGCTACCAGCCTGTTTGAGCCATGATCCTTCCTTTACGCTGAATACATTTAGAACAGTGGAGTTGAAGCTTATGTCAACCTCCCAAGCGACCGCCCCATAGCCATGGGTGTTTTCAAGAGTGACATCAGCGATGCTTATGTTAATCGTGAAAGTTTGGCTAGGTGCAACTGTATTTAACGTGGGTTCTACACGAATAACGGGTTCTGGAGAAGCCTTTCCGATGCTCGTCACTAACACAATGCTGGCGATGAGAGAACCGATTAGAGATACCATCCACAAATTTTCTTTCAACATATCCTAACCTCTTTTTCTAGCTTACTAAGCTCATTATAAGAAACATTCTTTATCTCCTCACTCCAAATATATTTTTTCGTTTCAATAGTTGAACCTAAGTTCAAGCATTTAAAATGTGTATGCTATGAGAAATTTTTAGTTATGACGTAACAAAATGTAGTGAAGCTGGAAAACGAGTGATAATTGTGGTTCTCGTCTACCTTCTCTTTCTCCAAAAGTAGAACACTGCCACGGAGCCTATTACAACTATACCTGCAATAAGGGCAATACTAATAAGATCTAATGAAATTGGCGCCCCAGCGTTTCTAAAGAAACCACCTTCAGCATTATGCGTTATTGGATTCACATGTTGAATACCGCTCACAATTAGAATCGTATTAAGCTCTGTGTCCTTTTTTTCCTTAAAAGCCAATTCTGTCGCACCCTGGCCTACCACTTGGAAAGTGACGGTGGCTAAGGTGCCGGTGTCAACCGCTCCATGGGGCGGAAATCCGTCCCACTGCGCCGAAAATGTAAGAAAAGCTCCTACATCTATGGTGCCAGCTGTATTATTTATGCTCGGAGACAGCCAAGTTGTGTCGTAACCAGTGGTCTTAAGGAAAGGCCCTTCGGTTGCGTCGACGGCGTGTATGATGCCGGGATTGAAGTTTATTCGACAATCCCAAAGATAAAGACTTTGTTCCTCGGTGATGCCAGTTACGGTTATGTTTACGGTGAAGTTTTCGCCAACCGCTGCCGTGTTGTCTTTGGGCTCCAAGCGAATCACAGGGGATGCTGAAGAAGCTGCACCCATATAAGTCATAGCCATGCTCAGCACAAAAATCAAGGTTAGAAAAAACCAATACAAATTCTTCCTCATGCTGTCTCGCTTCTCTCCTAGGTTCCTTTATATATTAAATTGAAGAGGTTTAAGAAAGTATCGTTTACCCATCCTTGGGCTAGATTGCATGTTTATCTCTCTCCGAAGTGGATGGAGATTATTAGAAGGTCAGCAACACCAACTTTGCCATCTTTGTTCACATCGCAGGCCGGGCCCCACACTGGATCCCAAGTAGGATATTCGCTAAAGATGTGCCCAGGCATAGCTGCTGCTAAGAAGTCATCTAGGTCAACAACCCCGTCTGGGATCGGTAATAAAGCTCTTTCATACATCCCACATATGTCGCCCATAATTCTAACCTCAACTGGTTCTTCAGCATCTTTGGAGTTGTCGGTAAGATCGGTTTCTCCTGAAGCAGCAACTACAGTCGCTCTTATGATGTACGTGCCTCGGGGAAAACCTGTCGTGTTCCATTTGAACGGTGGGTATATCACATTGGTTTGTCCGGGAGACAGAAAAATTGTTGTTGACCCTATCAGAGTCGAGTTGGCGTAGCATTGGAGTTGAAAGGTTTCCCCGTATGTTCCTTGATTCTGAGTTGTAACTTCAATAAAAATAGTTTCGCCACGGATTGCTATAGTTGGGTTGGTTGCGACTTTGATTGCGGCAATGTCATGGCGTGCGGACACTATGGTTGCTCTGTAGTAAATGTCGAAATTTGCAAGTCTGGTTGATGTCCATACTACCCAAATGGCTCCGTCCACAGTCTGAGTGATCGATGGCATAAAATCGTCCGATAGATCTGTGGTTAGTTTCGTGTCAGCAGTCCAATAGGCGTCAAAAACCTTGTAGTATATGTTGTCGTCATACCCGTTTCTGTCTGAATCCCAAACAACCCATATGGCTCCGTCACTAGCCTGCGTAATTGAAGGATGTGAATCAGAATTTGGGTCCCATGTTAGCCTTACGTCAATGGACCAGGAGGTGCCGTTAAAACGCTTGTAGTATATCTCCTCATTCGTTACGTCGATAATCTTTGTGAAGACAACCCAGACCATGCCTTCTCTGGCTTGTATGATTGAAGGGTCTTGATCGTCTGTGTATGGGTCTTTGGTTAACTGCATGTCGTTGGACCATAAAGAGCCATTAAAAACTTTGTAATAGAGGTCTAAGTCATATCTGTTTCTATTTGACTCCCAAACAACCCATATGCAACCGTCGCTTGCCTCCATAATTGCTGGATGAGAATCGTAGTATGGATCGTTAGTCAACTGGATTGCATGAGACCATGAAGAACCGTCATAGACCTTATAGAAGATTTCATAGTTTCCCGTTAGATCCGATTCCCAAACAACCCAAATATGGTTGTCAATGAGTCGAGCAATTGCGGGATGTGAATCGTAGTGTGAATCATTGGTCAACTGGATTGCATCTGACCATAAAGAGCCGTTGTAAACCTTGTAAAAAATTTCATGGTTTCCGGTTCGATCTGAATCCCAAACAGCCCAAATATGGCCATCCGTTGCCTGAGCTATTGAGGGCGCTGAATCTAGGTTGTCATCTAGAGTCAGCCTGATGTCGGCTGACCATTCAACCGCACGGCTTAATGGCACAATTGCACTTGATGTGACTAAGAACAGAATTAATGTTATGGCGGTTAGGATGATCCTATAACCGATTTTAGGATTCATTTTAGTCTCTCTGAGTGAATTTAAAACATAAAAAAAGGGAAGATGTTTAGGGTTGCGTCTACTCTACTATGGTAACGATGCAGTTTGCAGTATTATCGAGGGTATCCAGCTCGTAGGTTAGCGTTGATAGTGCAACCGTTATGAGGTAACGCTCTGCTTTCAGAACGCTTGTGTCCAAGACAAACGTCTCGGTTCTTATTCCCTCAGCCGTTTTCGCGCCTGTTAAGTATGACGATCTTACTTCAAGAGTTGTCGTTGGAGTTGTCATTCCCTTGTATGTAACGGTGATGTTGAAGTTTTCAATGTAGTGACCCCCACCTTCGTTCGCCATAGTTACATCGATCTCTAAGATGCTTCCCTTCTGAACCCCATTTGTGGCATTTGTGGTCAATCCAAGTATGGCGATGTCGTGTTTCACCGGATGCACTTTGAAGCCGAAATCTTTGGCGACGATTCCCTTCGCGAATCCACTGTTGACACTGTGGTAACATTTAGCAAAGGCTGTGTACTTTGCCCAGACGAGGTTCGTTCCTTCTCCCGAAGACACTTTATCTGGTCCAACACGCCACCTTGTGTCACGTAGGTTCATGATTGCACTTAGTTCGGTTGTTTCTCCGCCTTTAATGGTGACGGTTTCAGTTTTTATCGTCCCGAGCTTTTTGGCCTCTTCCTTACTGAATATTGTGAATTCAACGTAGACTTTGAAGTCGTCTTCGGTTGGGTTTCCTACCAACCCAAACAACTTTAGTTCTCTTCCCTTGCTGACTTCGTTCCATTTTTGGAGTTCAGGCTTGGCATCCAATAGGTCTGGGAAGGTTCCGCCTTCCATCCATGACACGACGTTTACGCTGAGTGCTGCGGTGTCGTTGAGACCATCGTTGTCGATGACGGTGAGGCTAACCAGATAGGTTCCAACCGCAGCGAATGTGTGGTCAACAATCTTGCCACTGCCTGTGGTGCTGTCGCCGAAGTCCCAGGTGTAACTGACTATCCATCCACCGTCGTCTATATCGTTGCTAGTGGAGGCATCAAAGGTTATTGGCAGGCCCGCGACTGGCAGTACCATGCCTGGGTGATTAACAGTGAAGTGTGCATGTGGTGGCCATATTTTTGGTCTATTGTCAAAGAGGCCATCTTCTGCCGTGTGAAGTACAGGATTTAACACATCGCTTGTAATGGTGTCGAGTTCCGTGCTCTGTAGATCTAGGGTGCATATTCCATAACCTATGACTTGGAATTCGATGATGGCCAAGACTGCACCAGTACCACTCGCTCCCATCGGTGGGTATGGGGGCATAACTATGTCGCCTGCAGTTACTAAACCGTTAAAGTTGTCTATCACTGGTGTCACGAGTCCGTATTGCCAAGCTGTTGGGCCGACTCCTTCGAGGAACTTCCCACTGGTAACGCTGGTGACGTTTAGAACGCTTGGAGTAAAGCTTAGAGTAAATTCCCAGGCGTAGATGTTGCTTGCGTCGACTCTTATGTTAACACTGAAGGTGGCAGAGGGGTTTAAACCTCTGGTCTCCTTGGGATCTACATACATTCTAGCCGATGTAGAAGTCATCACTGTGCCCGTCATGACGGCACTGATCATCAACAATGCGACGAGAGATATCCACAACAGATTTCTTCCTCTCACTCTATTCACCACATTTATCATTTTGGTTTTCATGTCCACTCGTACCATAGTGGCGGCCAAGACTTTCCAAAATTGACGCCGATTTCTGCGAGGTCGCCAACGCCGATTTTGCCGTCTTTGTTAACGTCGCAGTATGGGCCCCAGGTGCCTGGTGGTGTAGGCCATGTTCCATCTGGGTTTTCGCGTGCGAAGATGTTTCCTGGCTTGGCCACTTCTAGGAAGTCGTCTAGGTCAATCAGTTTGTCTACCACTCCTGGCGTATGGCTTTTGTCGCAGACATCTGGCCAAACGTACTTCCTGAAGTAGAGTGGGTTGGGCTCCAAGTATAGGTAATTGCCGGGAAAGCGGTCAACTCTGCCCACCACGCCGTCTTTGAAGAACCTGAAGGGCCCTGTGCCGATCACTGTGTCATGGTCTTCGGGGATGTAGGCGGCAGACCCTTTCGCTGTAACGGGCTCCCATATGTGCTTCGGAATTATAGAAACCATACTAGCCCAGTATAGTGCCAGCCAACTTTTGACGTTAAAGCGAATCTCAATGGTTTCTCTTCCAGGCTTAGGAGTGTTCGGATAGATCACGGAGCTGTCGAAGTCTTTCACGTACATGTAGTTGACTGACTTGCAATCCTTAGTGAATTGGAAGGTGAAGGCAACATCCGCGGCTGTCATGGGCTTGCCGTCCTGCCAGAGAACACCCGGGATTAAAGTGAAGTTGATTGCGCTGCAAGTGCCCGCTGTTGGGTGTTGCCATGTTCCAACCTTGTAGCCTTCGCACAACCATGGTTCGAATCTAGTCAGGTCCCATGGATTATTCCTCACAAGGGTTTCGTAGATCTGGTCGAGGACTATCCCATCATAGAAGTATATGGCATCCATGATGTCAAGCATCTCAGCGTCAATGTTCAGTCCTTGCCTTAACACACCGCCCTTTTCAAAGCCTTCAGGATATGCGTTAAAGTGTGTCCACCCATAAGTGACATCGTAGAAGCCTTCACCAGGGTAGTTACACATGCCCTTCCAAGCCCTGCCTGCATATTTCTCTTCTCCAGTCCACGTTCCATAGTGTGTTCTGTGCGCGTTATAGCCAATGTAGCAGTAGAATGGTATAGCGGCGACATCGCGATGTAGGATCTCCTGCATCTTATAGCAGTATTGCTTAGCCTCTGTCGGGCTGTCTGATTCGGTAAAGAGGTCAGCCCATGGGTCGTACTCCTTGCTGTGGTAGCGATGTTCGTTGTTTCCCCACGGTTCGGGATATAAGTCTGCTTTTGACATGAACCATTCGGAATATATGTCGGCCGTCGGACCCCAATCCCAGTATTCTATGTATATGTCGTAGTCGTATAACGCCCATACCTGCGTGGAGACCGTCCCATAGGTTGCTATGGCAAGAGTATGGGGTATTCCCAGCAGGCCCATATCATTGCTTATCATCGTACCGGCAAATGTCCTATGCTCGTCGTCTATCCTTGTATAAAAGAGCAGTTTAGGCAACTCTTCTTTTGTAGATCCATCGTGAGTAGGCGAGTATTCCATGACACCATCGTTGTCCCAGTCTTTGAAGCCTCCTCTTTCAAAGCATGCTCTAGCCTTTGCTAAATCGTAGGCGTACTTCGTTATATACCCTGCTTGATCATAGATTTCCGTTACGCTTGGGTGCCTCCAATCTTTAAGCGCAGGCCAAAACAACGAAGGGTCAAGAGCTACTCCAGCTCCAGCCATATGGGCGACTTGAGAAACCCTATCCACCAAGTGAGCTAGACCCCTTCTGAACCATCTGGAATCTAAGCATCTTTGACAACTATAGTCAATCCAAGTCATATTTGCAGTTCCCACTGGGTAATCCGATTTGGCCGCTAGCGGACCACTCCACAGACTCGGGTCATGATTGCCAAGGTAGCCTGATGGATACGAGGTCCAGCCTTCAGGAAATTGATCACCGTGCCCCAAGGGCCACCGCATGAGGTTAAGAGCAAGATAGATAGGCGCATTTTCACCGAATTCCCCCATTGTAATTTCAGGATCCGCAAGCCAAGCGCCCCATTTATCCGCTGGCGCAGCCCAATCCATGATATCCAATTTTCCAGCCGCAAAATCGTCAGTCTCTTTCGCAACGTCGCCGGCAACATAAAAGACAAGTCTGTCAACTCTCGGTCCATATTTATACCAACTCCCGGAGGGTCCATTGGGAGCCGGTACCACTGGACCCCCTAAAGCCACTTGACCTCCATTGAAAGTTGTCAGTGTCAACGCTGACATCATCACTAGTATTAGAACTGTACTCTTTAGCTTCATTTTTTCATTCTCCCTTCTCTTTTACAGCAATTATACTCATCCATTCGGGCAATTTAAAAGTTTTGTTGCACAAAACGGAATAGAGCCAAAGTTAAAATATCTCTTTTGTTTAAAATCTACCGCTAAGGAGGAAACCATATGGGTCTACGAACGTACATCATAAAGAGAATTCTCTTTTCAATTGTCCTTTTATTCTTCGTGATTACACTTAATTTCATTATATTTATGTTGATGCCAGGCGACCCCGTGTCGATGATAGCGAGTCAAATGAAATTAAGGGAGCCAGAAGTCCTCGAGGCCTTAAGAGAGGCATATGGACTCGACCAACCGTTACCAATTAGATACCTGAAATATGTGGTCAACATGCTAACTTTTCAGTTCGGATACTCCTATGAATCAAGAAAACCCGTTATTAACGAAATAGGTGGGCGCCTCCAAAATACTCTTTGGTTAGTCGTCCCTCCAGAAATCTTCGCTGTAATAGTAGGCGTTGCGCTGGGGGCTCTGGCTGCTAACAAAAGGGGTGGACTCATTGACAACGCGTCTGTAATAGCTTCCTTAATCTCACACGCTCTACCAGTGTTTTGGATTGCATTGGTTCTTGTAATAATCTTCTCCTACAATCTCAACTGGTTTCCATCAGGCCACTACCTACCCGAATCTTGGAGATGGACTCCTCCTCAAACCATCTGGGAAGACTGGGGAACTCGACTTTGGTACCTTGCTCTACCATGGACCACCCTTTTCCTCCTCGGCTTCGGCAGCTACCTTCTCTTAACAAGAGCCAGCACGCTAGAGTGTGTTTCCGAAGACTATGTGCTCACTGCTAGAGCAAAGGGTCTTAAAGAAAGAACCGTGCTTTTTAAACACACATTGAAAAACGCTTCGCTTCCTATAATAACAGAAGTGGCAATAATATTCGGCTTCACACTTTCAGGAGCAATAATAACAGAACAAGTTTTCGTGTATCCTGGACTAGGATGGTGGATCTGGCGATCAATAGACAAATTGGACTATCCAGCCCTGCAAGCAATCTTCTACGTGATAGCTATATGTGTAATTATAGCCAACCTCATTGCAGACGTTCTTTATGGAGTCATAGATCCCCGAGTGAAGTATGGGTGAGAAAGTTGAGTACCCGCAAGGCCAAAATTTCATTTGAAATCAAAAGATTCAAGAATTTCATGAGCATCTTTACGCGTGATAAAAGAGGCGTTCTCGGCGTAGCAATTCTTATCCTGTTTATATTAGTGGCTGCAGCCGCCTCTCTAATAACACCTTACGACCCCGTAAACCCCCCCAGACCAACCGATCCAAATAACCCACCGATAGCAGACATTTTCACCAAACCAATATGGTACAAGTATCTTTTCTTCAAGGAGGACTTAAGTGAGAATGTTGAACCAATGCAGGACCCACACTTCAACACAGCCAACTCCCTTGAAGAGCTAAACTTCACTACCAACCTAACTGGTCACAGCGTTTCCCAGCAATTCACCCTCGACATAGGAAGCGAAGTAGAAACTGAAGAGAAGGGATGCATTGCCATAGTGTTTAATCGAGAGGAGGATGAGGGCCCCCTTGGAGAAGTTAAAGTCAACCTAACCAAGCCATTCTACTACCCCTACAAAGTCCCGCCCAACCGATTCTTCGGTAGAGTAGCCATGCTAGTTAATGCATCTGAAAACGTAAGCGTTACAGTCGCCGTCGTCATCGAGAAAGAGGGAGGCGAAAGAAGACTCGAATGGTGGAATCAAACGTTCACGAGCAACGAAACAAAATGGATACTCCCAGAGCCTTTAAATTGGACAACTCCTTTAGTAGATTCAAGTGCCGCTGACTACTATTGGTTACTTGAAAAGTTTGGCTTTGAGTGGGCAATACGTCCAGCAAATAAAATGTTCTCAGAACCAAGCAACTACAGATACAGCCTTGAAATGACGTTTAACGACACTAAGCGCCTCAAAGGAGAAAAGGTTGAAGCAACTGTCTACATTGACGACTTTTACATCCGAATCTTCGGTAACTCCTTCGGACTCCTTGGAACCGATGGGGTTGGCCGAGACATATTTGCACAGCTTGTGTATGGAGCAAAAATTTCACTCATTGTCGGCTTACTAGCAGCTTTTCTCTCCACAGTTATCGGATTACTCATCGGGTTAACTGCAGGCTACATTGGCGGGTCCGTGGATATGATTTTGATGAGATTCACAGACATGCTCCTTGTTATACCCGATGTACCACTATACATCGTGTTGATGGCTGTTTTCGGCTCATCAATATCGAACCTTGTACTGGTGATCGGCTTAATCGGATGGACAGGATTTGCAAGGATTGTAAGATCAAGTGTGATCAGCCTAAGAGAGAGACCCTTCGTGGAAGCAGCTAAAGCAGTTGGAGCCGGCAGATCCCACATCATAATGAGACACCTCCTTCCAAACGTGATGAACCTAGTCTATGTCACGTTAGCGATGGCAGTTCCAAATGCCATCTCATTAGAAGCATGGCTAAGCTGGCTGGGCCTTTACGACCCAAACATTATGACATGGGGAAGAATGCTTCATGACGCTGTGGAGACGACTACGGGAACCAGAATGTGGTGGTGGATATTGCCACCAGGCCTATGCATAGCAGCTATCTCCCTTTCCTTCATCCTCCTAGGATATGCCCTCGACGAAATCCTTAATCCAAAACTAAGACTACGACATTAACCCAATTTGTTAGAAATATGCAGCCATTCAATCCAATACATTGAGGGCAATCACCGCATTTTCCCTTCAGAAATTCGTAGTGTTTTACCGGGCAAGGCACCGGTATGTTCTTTTTCCTCAATCACTATTTCACCATTAACAAGCACATACTCTATTCCCTGAGGGTAACGATGAGGATCTTCATATGTAGATTTGTCTATCACCGTCTTTGGGTTAAACACAACCAAATCAGCCCACATTTCCTCTCTAATCATTCCTCTATCCCTCAAACCAAGCTTCTGAGCCGGTAGTGAAGTCATTTTTCTAATCGCTTCCGCAAGAGACAGAACCTTTTCCTCTCTAACGTATTTCCCCAAAATCCGTGGGAAGGTCCCATATGACCTCGGATGGGTTTTGCTTTCACCCAAAACTCCATATGGAGCAAGCGCCCAACCGTCAGATCCTATCATTGACAATGGGTGCTTCAAAACAGTGCAGACATCTTCCTCACTCATTGAAAAGTCCACCAATTCAATGCTCTCTTTATTTATCACAAGGTCAAACGTTAGATCGAACGGGTCAAGACCCTTCAACTCAGCGACTTCAGCAAGAGTTTTCCCTTCAAACTCCTTGCGTCCCTTCCAACCGATCACCTTTATCCGCCTCCATCCTGACTGCTTTATGGTGCTCTCCCAGCCTGGAAGCCCCTCTAACATCTCTTTCTTAATCCTCTCACGATTCTTTAGATCCGTCAATCTCTCACACAATTTATCAACGCCACCTTCATGCGCCCAAGTGGGAATCATTGAAACAAAGTCTGCGCCACAAGCTTCATACGGATAGACATCACAGGTAACATCTACGCCTCTAGATCTAGCTTCCTCCATCATCCTCAGCGTCTTTTTGACCTTACCCCAGTTTTCGATACCACACGCCTTGTGATGCGATATCTCCACGGGTACGTTCGCTTTTTCACCGATTTCTATGGCCTCTGCCACGGCCTCAATTAACGGATCTCCTTCACCTCTCATGTGACTTGTATAGATTCCGCCATACCTAGCTACAACCCTGCAGAACTCAATCACCTCCTCAGTACTGGCGAAGCCGCCTGGTGAGTAGTACAGTCCTGTTGATATGCCAAAGGCTCCATCCTCCATCGCCTGAGCAACTAACTTCTTCATTTTATCAAGCTCTTCACGAGTTGGCGGTCTGTTCTCATATCCAATCACAGCTGCTCTTATGGTTCCATGACCGACAAGTTGGACAACGTTTAACGCGATTCCCTGCCTTTCAAGTCTATCTAAATATTCTCCCAGCGTTGACCAATCTATATCCAATTTGTACTCTTTCACTTCTTCAGCAACCTCTGCTGTTACTCCTTCTATCGGAGCTGGAGAAAAACCACAGTTGCCATTTACCTCAATTGTTACACCTTGTCGTATTTTGCTTTCAGCTTTGGAATTTGATAGCAGCGAAAATTCTGAGTGAGAATGTATGTCAATGAACCCAGGACTTACCACCAAACCCTTGGCATTTATCATCTCATTTGCATTTGCAGAGCCTAAGTCACCAATCTCCAATATTTTGCCGCTCTTAATGCCAACATCTGCTTTAAACCACGGATTGCCTGTTCCATCGACGACATATCCATTTTTGACAACAATATCAAACAAAAAATCGCCTCTTCACCCTTCACATTTTTTCTCTTAACTTGTTAAATATTGCGACGCTGAAAATCAGCGTACATTAAAATAGATTTTGACCATTCTTTTAACTCTATCTTTTCCTCCCAAACCGTGATTCCAAAAAAAGTTTTTATAGTTACATCTACTCTCTTAAAAATCTAAAACGCCCACTAATCAGCGGCAAAAGAAAGGGAAATGAATGGCACTATTAGAAGTACAAGACCTAAAGACTTACTACTATACGCTCAGGGGACCGGTAAAAGCTGTAGACGCGATCAGCTTTCAAGTGGAAAAGGGAGAGGCACTTGGATTAGCAGGAGAGTCAGGATGCGGCAAAACCACAGTTGCCTTATCCATTTTAAAAATCCTCCCTACCGGAGGAAAAATAGTTGGAGGAAAAATACTGTTTAAAGAAAATGATCTCGCCGATCTCAAAGAAAAACAAATGCGACAGGTAAGGTGGAAGGGAATTTCAATAGTGTTTCAAGGAGCTATGAACGCTCTTAACCCCCTGTTTAAGGTTGGAGATCAAATTGTTGAAGCCATTTTGACTCATGAACCTGGAGTGAGAAAGAAAGAAGCCTCTATGAGAACCAATAAGATGTTAGAACTCGTAGGCATACAACCTTCAAGGGGAAAAAACTATCCTCACGAGTTCAGTGGAGGAATGCGACAACGAGCCTTAATAGCTATGGCTTTAGCTTGCAACCCAGAACTCTTAATTGCAGATGAGCCTGGAACAGCTCTAGACGTCATTGTGCAGGCTCAAGTACTAAAATTAATGGGTGAATTGAAGAGAAAGCTGAACTTGTCAATGATACTAATAACCCACGATTTATCCATCATAGCGGAACTCTGTGAAAAAGCTGCCATTATGTACGCCGGAAAAATTGTTGAACAGGGAGATATTGTATCCATATTTAAAGAACCATTGCACCCCTACACGCAAGGTCTATTAAGTGCCTTTCCAAGCATAAAGGAAGCCAAGAGACGCATGACCTCTATTCCAGGCAGTCCACCTGACTTGCTAGAACCTCCTAGCGGATGTAGATTTCATCCACGATGTCCGCACGCTATGGAAGTGTGCAAGGAAGAGGAGCCAATTACAATGGTAGTATCCAAAGAAGGCCATTACGTGGCTTGTCATCTCTTTGGAAAAGCATAAGGAAGGGATTACAATGACGGAAAACATCGTGATAGAAGCTGTAGACTTGACAAAGTATTTTCCTCTGGCAAAAGGATTTGTTGAAACATTATTTGCAAGGAAGCAATCATTTGTGCGCGCTGTGGACAAAATCAGTTTCAACATAAAGTTGGGAGAAGTCTTCGGATTAGCCGGAGAAAGCGGAAGCGGAAAAACCACGACAGGAAGACTACTGCTCAGACTCATTGAGCCAACTAGTGGAAAAATAATCTTTAAGGGTCAAGACCTTGGAGGACTCCCAGAAAAAAAACTGAAACCGTTACGACGCAAAATGCAGATAATATTTCAAGATCCATACGAATCTCTAAACCCTAGGATGACCATCAGCGACATTCTAGCCGAGCCTTTAAGGGTCCAGAAATTAGCGACAAGTGAGGCTGAAATAGAAGAAAAAACAAGCGAAATTCTGGAATCTGTCGAATTAACACCTCCAGGCGAATTTCTTCTGAGGTACCCTCATGAACTGAGTGGAGGACAAAGGCAAAGAGTTGCTGTAGCGCGAGCCTTTATTCTGAAACCTGAATTCGTGGTAGCCGACGAACCCGTATCAATGTTAGACGTTTCGATAAGGGCAGAGATCTTAAATCTAATGCATGATTTGACAGGAAAACTAAACGTTTCATTTTTGTACATAACTCACGATTTAGCATTAGCCAGACACATGTGTGACCGTATCGCTATTATGTACTTGGGCAAAATTGTGGAGATGGGCTCAGTAGAGGACATAGTCTACAAACCTCTACATCCTTATACCAATGCTTTAATCGATGCTGTTCCAACACCTGACCCAACAGCCAAACGTGTAAGAGCAGTCATCAGCGGAGAGATCCCAAGCCCAATTAATCCACCTCCAGGTTGCAGGTTTCACACAAGGTGCCCAGTTGCTGAAGACATTTGCCGTCAGAAGGAACCTGAATTAATTGAGGTTGGAAAAGAACATTTTGTAGCGTGCCACAAGCAAAAGTGAGCACACCCAGCCTTTTTAGACAAACGAATTTTTTCTACATGGATCCTTAGAGGAAAGCTATCTCTATGGATGTCCCGCCGAGCTAGCCAAATTGGCTATCTTTTCTTCTATGTATGTCCAAAATTCATTCTCCAATTTCTCTAGTGCTTCTCGCAACCTTAAACTCTGAAGGACAACATAGCCTCCTCCAAATAATTGAGTGAGCATACCCAGCCACATTGAACGTCGCGTGCGTTCACTAGCCACCAGTTCTATTACGAAATCGTTAGGATCTCCGAAGACTCTCACATTCATGGCTTTGTTCATATTTTTAAGACTTGGCGGAGCCCATAAAATAGTGTGTTCTCTCGTCGACTCAGTTTTTTTTGTAACAAAGCCTTTGTCTCTAAAGAAATCCTCAGCGTATCTGCTCAGCTGGTTTAAATCAACGTTTCTTCCAACCCATTGTCTTTGCATTTATTAGGCCTCAATAGACCAGATTGGAAAGAGCCTTTCTTAAACCTTAACTTTTTGCACTACACGTCGGAGGGGACATGAACCAAACTTAAACATATACTGACCAACAACTTGAAGTTTCCATTTGAGTTTTGCGAACTTTAAATCATTCATAAATGTAGGCTTCAAACCTAACTTAGTGCAATCGTGTTTTGAGTCCTAAAATCTCTCTTGCCTCGTCGGGTTTGGCTATCTCGCGTTGAAGTTCCTCAGCTAGCTTACGTGTTCTGGCGACAAATTCCTCGTTTGGCGCTAGTTTACCCTTGGCATAGTAAATGTTGTCTTCAAGTCCAACTCTGACATGGCCCCCTAAAATTATTGACATGGTAGTCATATTCAATTGCCATCTGCCTATTCCCGCCACAGAAAAAGTAGCGCTTGGAGGAAGTTGTCGACTCATATGTAACAGGTTATCTAAAGTAGCGGGGATGCCGCCGTCCACTCCCATAACCAGCTGAAAG
>Ga0315306_10000164_pt1 | contig 31576 bp, 37 predicted proteins | sample TDP1_MG_FD_203803 | JGI IMG/M metagenome (GOLD analysis project Ga0315306, IMG submission 203803) | Freshwater sediment microbial communities from Lake Towuti, South Sulawesi, Indonesia - TDP1 | ecosystem: Environmental > Aquatic > Freshwater > Lake > Sediment | place: Indonesia: South Sulawesi... | reverse complement strand
TTTAGATGCCGAACCACTCTCAAAGTTCGGGTGGGCGAGCCGGGGTGGCAGAGTGGTAAGACGGGTCCACACATGCGCTGGCCTCGAGATCCTTCGGAGTTTGGGAGCCAGAAGAGCGAGCCAGTGGTGCTTTGCGCCTCAAGGGTTCAAAAGGAGGCATGATTCCTCCTGAAAATCCCTTCCCCGGCGCCATACTAATAAATGATGAGCTGGGATGCAGAGAGCGTTAAGCCTTAACCTAGCAGCGCTTCACTTTGTGATGGGTACTTCTATTTCCACAACTTGTTTTCTTCTAGACTTCGCATATCCCAGTCGTTCTAAGACGCTTTTTCCCTTTGGCTGTCCCGGATATTTCCAGTCTTTAGGCAAATCTCCGTAAATCTTTAAACCATTGAGCTTTAGAAAGTCCCAGAAGTACAAGACTGGGCAGATGTTGCAGATGCCTTTCTTTTTGGTCGGGCACTTTGGACAGAACACCTCTGACACCTTAAGAGCCAAGAGCTTGAAATCCTCGGAGGGCTGTTCCTTTCTCTCTCGTCTCACTTCTGTAGCTTCTTTCATTTTCGTGTGGAATTTCTCGCTGTATTCTTCGGTGGCCCAACTGTGGACATCAGCGTAAGATGGAGTTTTTCCTTTTTTGAGGCTTTTCCGAATCTTCTTGACAACAGCCCTCTGAACAGTTTTGGGAAGTGGTTCAATTTGGCGGACCGCTCTTTCGCTAACTTTGCCCATGGGCAATGAGTGGTGCTCACAGAATTCGATGTATTTTTCTATACGGAAGATTGTGGATGAGTGTTTGCTGCAGAAATCTGTCAGGGCTTGCTGGTCTCCGCTTTCTAGTAGCTGTTTCATTTTTGTGTAAAATCGCTCACACCTTGTCAAAGCAGAACCCCACGATACAATAGTGCATCTTAATACTTAAGCATTACGAAACAGAAGACTAAATCTTGGCACTTAGTCCCTCACCGTTGAGCTAGATATCTCTTCACAGGAGTTTTCCTTAAGGGTTTTCTCTTGAGTTCTGTGCCACAGACCTCACACAATTTGGCCCTATAATCTGGAGGACGCTTTCGAAACTTCAAAAACTGCGTTTAAATCCTCCCATTTACGCTGAAAAATCGAAAAGTAGATTAGTTTCTTCGGTCAAAAGCTCGTAAAAGGTGACGGGAAATGGTTTTGGACGTAGTTTGCAATATGGAAATTGATGAGAAAACTGCGAAGTGGAAGTCCGAATATAAGGGGAAAACCTACTACTTCTGTGCGCCCATGTGCAAGCAAAAGTTTGACAGAAACCCAGAGAAGTACATAAAATCCAAGTAAACAGAGTGGGCAACCTACCTTGGAAGAACAAGCAAAGTATCATAGAGGTGCTCAGGCAGAAAGCAAGATATTCAAAGAAAGGGTGAAGCGAGCAAGCGCGCTAATGGAAAGAGCAGGCCTCGATGCAATCCTCTTGACGAAACCTCAGAATATGATGTACCTCGTAGGAGATGGTAGGCTATGCGCTTTCACCATAGTCTCGAAAAGCGGTGCTACTTACGTTGGAGTACCCAAGACCGACCTTGAAGACGTAAAGAAGTCTTGTGCAGCAAAGCACATCCTTGGATTTGAAGATGAAGTTGGAATGTTACATTCACTGATGCACATCTGGAAAGAGCTTGGACTGGAAAAGGGAAAGGTTGGGGTTGAAAATACTTTCCTTAAGGTGTCGATGCTTGGCATGTTCAAGCATCCGCATGCAAAGCCTGAGAAGTTAGAGTTCGGTGATGCAACCCCTATCATGACCGACCTTAGGATCGTAAAGTCCAGCGAAGAAATCGAATTAATCAGAAGAGCGGCCAAAGTAGCTGACACCGCGATGGACGCTGCAATCAAGGCAACCAAGCATGGCGTAACTGAAACAGAGATCGCTGCGGAAGCTGAATACTCGATGAGGAAGAATGGTGCTGAAGAATTCTACAGGACCTATGTAGCCTCAGGCCCTAGGTCGTCGATAGCCCACGGAGTTGTGGGTCATAGGAATGTGCAAAGAGGCGATTTGGTCATGATAGACCTTCACCCAACAGTGAACGCGTATCATGCAGACCTTTGCCGGACAATCTGTGTTGGAAAAGCCTCTGACAAGCAACGCAAGGCTTTTGAGGTATATTTGAAAGCCCAAAGAGCAGCGGTAGAAGCTGTCAGCCCAGGCACAACAATGACAAAACTCGAGAACCTCATGCATGAGATATTTGAAAAGGAGGGTTATGAAGAGTACTTTGTCGGTCCTCCCATTCACGGTGTAGGCTTGGAATTCGAAGAACCCCCATTGCCTGCGGGGCATGCCTTCTTCCACGGAGAGGAACCTAAAGACGAATTAAAGCCTGGTATGGTAATATCAATTGGCAACTGCGGTCTCTACTTAGGTGAATTTGGGGTAAGAGTCGAGGACACCGTTGTAGTCAAGGGCAAGGGCTATGAAGAACTCACTAGCTACAGTAGAACATTGTAGGACGGCTTAGATGACAGAACACGCCACTGAAACGCGTGGCATAAAAATCGCTCTGATAAGCTACTTGGCACTGGTCGTTCTGCAACTCGCAACCTACTTTTTCACAAACATTCTAGTGTTGCTAGCACAGGGGTTTGAAATGTTAAGCGATGTTTTGGTTTCCAGTTTTCTTTTGCTGTCAGCTTACTGGTCGCTGAAACCTGCAGACGAGTTTCACATGTTTGGCCATGGAAGAGCCCAAAATGTTGCTGCACTGGTTTCATCCACGATTTTAATTTTTTTCATGAGTGTTGAGACGTTCCGAGAAGCTGTTCCAAGACTCTACCGAGCCCCGGAGGCTGGCGAATTTCAGGGGACAACTCTCGCTTTAATGGTCATATTAGTAGGCATGTTCGTGGTCGCTATTCCGATTATAGACATTTCGAGAATGAAGGCAAAAGGTGCTTCAGTGAAAGCTCAGTTGATTGCACTTCTCAAAGACGAGTTCTCCTACGTAGCCGCCTTGGTAGCTGTGATTCTCATGGCGCAGGGATATTACTTGGCTGATCCGTTAGCGTCCACAATTGTAGCCGCGGTCATCGCCATCAGCGGTCTATACCTGCTTAGGGACAACGTCCACTATCTTGTGGGCAGAGCGCCTAACAGAGATTTCATGGAAAAAGTGGAGTCAACAGCAAAGTCAGTTAAGGGCGTTTTGGGCGTTCACGATTTGAAGGCTGAGTACATAGGGCCAAATGTAGTTCACACAGGTTTTCACATAGAGGTGGCAAAAGGCACACCAATAGAAGAAGCGGATAGAATAGCGGAAGAGGTTAAGAAAAGAGTTAGTCGAGAGACAGGTTGTCAACATTGTGTAATTCACGTCGATCCAGCGAATACATCAACCGAACAAAAGTTTTGAATCTAACTCCCGGCGCCATCTCACACAGTTTTCTTTCTGAAAATAGCCACACCCACCATGAAAGCGACCACAGCATAAACGGCTAGACTCACTAGATAGTTGGACACGCTCAGCAGAGGAGCACCTCGGGCCAGAATCGCCCGTATTGCTTTGTTAGCGTAGGTGGTTGGAAAAGCCCACGAAATCGTTTTCATTGCGGGGTCTTGGGTTTCCCACCACGTTCCGGACAGAAACATCATGGGTATGATGACAAACCATGAGACTCCAACTGCTTGGTCCTCATTTTTGGCAAAGGCTGCTATAACTAATCCAACTCCAACACATGCAACAGCTAGGATCAATGCTACGACAAAGGCGGCAAGCATATTCAATGCCTTATCTAAGTCTGTCGCCCCCAAGGGGTTAAATCCTACCAAATATGACACAGCGAAAACTGACGCTGTCTGCACCAGGGAAATGACAAGTTGACTCATCAGTCCCCCAGCCAAGAAATCCATGGTGCTCATGGGTGTGGTTCGCAGCCTTGAAAACAATCCCTTGTCGCGCTCCTTCGCAATAGAAGCCGTGGCGCTGAAAATGATGATGCTTACAGCGTAGGTGAGGGTGCCAACAACCATGAAGTTCATTGCGTTAAACTCCACAGAAATTGGCTCATCCGACGATTTCCAGTATTCCCTAGGCGGAGGAGAACCAGCTAGAAATGAAGAGATAACTGTCACCGTTGATTTAATCGTCATAGAAGCTGAAATACTGCTCTCATCCACGAAAAGGGTCACGGTTTCACTCGCGTTTTCTGGACTATAACCCTCGTCTATGATCAACCCGGCAACAATGTTGCCTTTGCGGAAAGCGTCTTTCAACGAATCAGCGTCGTCAAACTGAACCAATGTGAGTATGTCTTCTAGAGGAGGAGTGTCCGGGGGCACTGGCAACATGCTGGCGTTATCAAGTAACTCAATAAACTGTCCTGAAAGTGGGCTTATGTCATTATTCACGTAGCCCACGCTATAAATGGTTGCATCTCCCCTAAACGCTAACCCTATCAAAAGCATCATGAAAATAGGCATTCCCAATAAAAAGAACAGGTAGACCTTGTCACGGAATATTGTCTTTAGATTTTTGACAGCCAAATTGACAGCAACAGGCATCATCTCAGCCTCCTTCCTGTAAGGTGGATGAAAACGTCCTCAAGGGTATTTTCCTTAGGGCTTACTCTTCCAACTTTCACCCCAGCTTTAGTTGCAACCTCGATTATTTCGCCGAGTCTGGAAATTCCTGCCTCGGCAACCACCACCAGATGGTTCTCCACCATATCCGCCGTCTTAACGAACTTTAGGTTCCTCAACCTCTTAATTGCAGGTTCAGCTTTGCCCTTAAACTCCATTTCTATTACATCGCCTTTACCAGCTTTTTCTTTCAGCCTTGCGGGAGAGTCCTCTACGATTATTTTGCCGTAGTCTATTATGGCTACGCAGTCGCAGAGTTCGTCAGCTTCTTCCATATAGTGAGTTGTCATCACAATGGTTTTCCTTCTCTCCTTAAGCTCTATGATGAAGTCCCAGACAGCCCTCCTCACTGCAGGGTCTAAACCCAATGTAGGTTCGTCTAAAAACAGAATTGGAGGATCGTGGACCATCGCCATGATAAGGTCTAGGCGGCGCTTCATTCCACCGCTGTAGGTTATAACCTGATCGTCTGCCCGTTCAGCCAGCCCTATTTTTTCAAGCAACTCTTCCGTTTTCTTCTTAAGCTCCGTCTTTGGCATCTTGTGCATTTGTCCAATAAGCTCTACGTTCTCCCTTCCAGTCAGCCTCTCGTAAACAGTGGCTTCTTGAGGGCAAAAGCCGATGAGCTTGCTAATTTCACTTGGTTCCTTTCGAATATCGTGGCCTCCAACCTTCGCTGTTCCATCGGTTGGGGTGAACAAACAGCATAACATATTTACTGTTGTGGTTTTGCCAGCGCCATTTGGGCCTAGAAGCCCCCAAAGCTCACCTTCCTCCACCTGGAAGTTAATGTGGTCAACCGCAACCAGATCTCCAAACTTTTTGGTTAAATCAACTGCTTCAATAGCGTAACGCAATGACTGCATATCCTGTCTTCTCCTCTGAGAATTTCGGTGTGTTGTTGTATTTCCGTGCACTGCTATATTAACGTGACGCGCTACAACTACGCCCAGCTATTTTCACCAAAACTTCGCTAAACTGACAATAATCTTCTTGCTTTAAAGCCTAGGAGAGTGTGTTCTGTCCTTTTGAAGCCTATCTTTTCGTAGACTCTTCTCGCTGGCACATTGGCTTTTGCAACCCAGAGGACTGCTTCCTTACCGAGGCTGATTAACTCCTCTACTAGAGCAGAAGACGCTGAAGTTGCGAGACCTCTACCTCTGAGGGAGGGAACAGTGTATACTCCTCTAATAAGAGCTATGTTGTCTATGATCTCAGGAGCTGTTGCAGTAGACGCTAACGAATCTTTTTCATATGCACCAAACGCCATGCCTCTGCGAATCGCGTTCTTAACCTGTTCTTTCCATTCTTCTCCTATACGTTCCAAAACCTCATTAAGATCTTCTGTTCCCAGTCTCTTGACGCGATGTCTGATTGATGGTTTGAAGGTTTTGGCGTTTGCCTTCACTACAAGATACGTGGTGATATCGCCTCGGCTCGAGGGATCTGTTGGCTCAATCGGCTTGAAAAACTGTTTAACTACTGCTAGATGGCGGGGCTCTATGACGAACACCGGCTCATCTAAATCGATGCGATCTAAAAGTTTAGTTACGCTTTTTGCAGTTCCATGTGTGTGAACTATTCTTTTGTCAAACTCGAAGAGGTAGCCACAGATCTCCTCATTTTCAAAAGCCGCCCAGACTTCAGTCTTATCTCTCATATATCTCAGGTCATAGATGGTGAAAATGTGCAAAATCTTGTCTTTTTTGAGAAAATTGAGGAACCGTTTTTCATTTGCTTTCTCAATAGGAATTATTCGCAAGTGGCTCTGCATTTTGCTTCGCCATTCTTAGGTTTGTTTTCTCACAAGGGTTTTCCTTAAGGGTTTTCTCTTAAGTTGGGTGCCGCAGACCTCGCACATTTTGGGCTTATAGTCTGGAGGATACTTTCGGTGACAGGCAGGACAATACAGGATCCAGTGCAACCTAAAGCGAATTCCGAAAGTCATGAGCGACGTGAAATTCACGCCCAGCTGGTTGGCCACGTTTTGGATGGAGTAATCGTCCGTAACGATGAGTGGATCATGGCTTGTGCTCTTGAGCTCGAGAGCCAGAGCCAAAACCTGCATATCCACCTCAGAAAGTAAACGCGCGTCTCCAACCGTTTTGGAAGCCTCCTTAACTTCATCAAGAAAATGGATATCCGGCTTCCTAACCTCCAATCTTCCACTCTCTATTGCAGTGTTAAACCTTACCCAAGGCAACGAGTTTGAGGTGAGCTCTTCCTTAACCATAGGCACCGAGTACTGCTTTTCGTCAATCGAGAGGAGGTCAAAGCCAGCGATAAAAGCAGATGTATCCAGGACGATAACTCGTTTTTTCGTCGTCAGATTCTTTCGCCTCTTGGGAAGAGAAGCCTAACTTTCAAACGGCGGTAAAAATCACCATCAAACCGGACAAAAGAAGACGCGTACTCAGACTTTGTGATTTTCATGCGTTTTCCTCTTGCACCCATTTCTGTTTGGTAGTGTCCGTCCACAACCACCGCCGCCCTCTCCGGCTTTAGAAGATCAATGGCTATTGTAGACTTTGTGGAGAAGACTGTCGGGTGAAACGTGGTGAGCGGGCAGATGGGGGTTAAAACGAAAGCTTCAAGTTCAGGATCCAGCAACGGCCCCCCACCCGACAAGGAGTATCCCGTCGACCCAACCTGAGAAGCCACAACCACACCGTCCGATCGGCACTCATCCACTGCCACACCGTCCCTCCATATCCTAGTGTGCAGAAGCTTGGCAGGGGTGGGCGACGTGATGAACACTTCGTTTAAAGCATCAGGTAGTTTCTCCTTTCCTATAAAGGAGGAAAGCTTTGTACAACGTTCGAGAACAAACTTTCTTTCAAAACACCTGTCCACAGCCTCTAATGCTTCTTCTGGTGTTACTTCCGTCAAGAAGCCGCGCACACCCATGTTGATGGCGAGGATGGGAGGTTCAGGCTTAGGAATCATAAGACAGGTTCTAAGAATTGTGCCGTCACCGCCTATCGTGATGATTAAATCCGCTTTCATCTCTTCTAATCTCAAGGTAGGGGCTATTTTCTTGGCACGTTTCGCTAAACTCGGCTCGAGGAACACGGAAACTCCCTTGTCCTCTAGGTGCAGCATCAATTTCTTTGCGAGTTTCACTGCCTCTTTCTGGTCAATGCGTGCGACTAAACCCACAACCCTAAACAACACGGCCACCACATACCCTTTATATCAGTGAATTAATTAAAATGGTTCTCTGTTGTAAAAGTTGTTGTGTAACGAGGCGAAGAGGATGAGCAAACCCATGGAATTAGGAGCCCTGAGGGTTGGTAGCTACGTGATTGTAGATGGCGAACCCTGCCGCATCGTTGATTACACTAAATCTAAGCCTGGGAAGCATGGATCTGCAAAGGCGCGGGTTGTTGCCATAGGCGTGTTTGACGGGGCGAAGAGGAGTTTTGTAAGGCCAGTGGACGCGCAGGTTGAGGTGCCCACTATTGAGAAGAGGGGTGGTCAGGTTATAGCGTTGTTGCCAGCCGCGGTTCAGGTTATGGACTTAGAAACGTACGAGATGTTTGAAGCCCCTGTTCCCGAGGAGGAAGAGTTAAAATCTAAGCTTGCTTCTGGCGTGGAAATCGAGTACTGGCGTATCCTCGGCAGAACAAAAATAATGCGGACAAAAAGCTAGTCTTGCAACCATTTTTCGTCAAATAACGTTATCTTGTTAATACGTACTCTAATTTGTAAGGGTGAAAAGCCTTGAAGCGCGTGAAGCAAATAAAACTACGTCGAGGAATGACTGTAGGCGAGCTAACCGACGAGATGAGGTCTTGCGGAGTACTCGGCGCCGGAAAGATCGGAAAGGCAGCCGAGCTGACTGCTAAGATGTTCAGCGACCCGGAGTACACGATTTTCCTCACCATCGCTGGACCACTCGTTCCCGGCGGTCTGAGGAGAATTATTGCAGACTTAATTGATCGGAAGCACGTGCACGTGCTGGTCACCACCGGCGCCAACATGGTGCACGACATGGTGGAGGCGCTGGGCTATCAACACCTGCAAGGCACGTTCGTGGCTGAGGACAAAAAGCTAAAGAAGGAAGACATTGGTAGGATTGGAGACATCTACGTTGAACAAAAGGTGTTCAAGCACCTAGAGAAATGGATATACAAGGTTCTGGAGGAAATTCCGGAAGAAAAGAGACGCCGCATCTCGGTGGCAGAACTCCTCTGGGAGACTGGAAAGCGCATTGAGGATTCGGAATCGATACTGGCTGTGGCGGCGAAGAGGAACGTTCCCATTATTTGCCCCGCCTTCGTGGATTGCATAGCTGGCTTCCACCTGTGGATGTTTGGGCAAGACAAAACGCTGCATGTTGACCCTCTTCTAGACACTTCTAAAATCATGGACAAGGTGTTTGAAGCCAAGAAAGTAGGCATAATCATTCTAGGCGGAGGATTTCCGAAGCACTTCGCCCTCTTTGCAAACACGTTTCGTGAGGGTGTTGACTGCGCCATTCAAATCACTATGGACAGACCTGAACCTGGAGGTCTAAGCGGGGCTTCCCTAGAAGAGGCGATAAGCTGGAGCAAGGTGAAGCCGGAGGGAAGAGCAGTGACAGTAATCTGCGACGTTACAATAGCCTTTCCTCTCATAATGGCTGCGGCCATGGAAAAGGTTCATTAGGGAGTCTGTGCTAGTCTTTGTTGAAGCCGATGATGGGAGAAGAGTCGTCGGATCTGTGAAGACTTCCCTTATGAACACTGAGGCTTCACTTAATTCATTCTTAGCTGCACCAGATTTGTTACCCATCGGTTAAGTTCTTCCCTTTCACTGGAAAATAGTGTTAATTGCTAAGCCTTTTTAACCCCTTTTCCTAGGTAAGTGTACTTCTAGAACGCCCCGCTTAAAAGCGATTTTCATTTGTTCCGGATCAACGGGTACTGGAATGCGAACTTGGCAACGGAAAGAGGAGAACTCGCCTCTTCGATGGGTAATGCCGAAGTCGTCAAATCTTAGCTTTCGCTTCATCTTAGCTCTGATTTCAATGAAGTCTTCGCCTACTGCCTCAACTCTTATGCTTTTAGGGTTGGTGTTGGGAAGATCAGCGGTGACTACAACTTCGTCAATGGCGACGAGAACGTTGCAGAGGGGCTCAAGGCAACACGATCTGGTGTCCCAGCTGGGTCGTTCAGCGACTACGGACTCGATGAGTTCCTCAGCCCATGTTCTGAAGTCTTCCATGTACTCGCTCATTAGGTCGAAGATTGAACGTTTTCTTCGTCTACTCATTGTGGTTCACTCCTAAACGTATAGGGGAAGGTCGTATTCCCGCGATTTTTTCATGCGGGTCATTTCGTGTTGAGTTCTTTTCATGACGTCCCTTGCCCTTAGTCTGATCTCTTCTCCCTTTTCTAGCAGTTGGGAGACATCGATTTTCAGTCCAGTGATGTTTGTGAGTTCCTTGATGGCTGCGGCTGCCGCCTCTGGGTCGGGGTAGTTGTGGAAGGACTGGGCTAGGAGGGCTATGGCTGGAAGGTTTTTCTCAGCACAATAACGCATGACAAGGGCTTGGGGGCCAACCATGTACCCCTCTTTTAGTATGTCCACTCCCTTTTCTTGTAACATTTTCAGAGCAGAAGCAATTGAAGCGGCGCCGAAAACTTTTGGGTCCTTAATGTCTTGTCGATCAGGCACAGGCATCCCTCCGATTGATATGGTTATTTTTGCCTTCTTTGATTCCACCCAACTTACTAACGCCTGTGTGATGGGTTGGACTGCATCAGCGGGTATTGGCATCTCTGAGATTACAGCGATCAAATCTTTGTTTGCGAAGATTCGTAGGGGGCTGTGGGGTAGCCCATTGTGCAAAACGACGATTGGTGGGAGGAGGTTTGAGTCTACATAGGCTATTTCCTGTAGATTGAACTGGGATACTATGTGGGCTGTTGCGATTAGTCCAACTAAACCCACGTCTGGAAGCCCTTGAACCACTATGGCATCTGAGGGTATGGGTTTCTTCTCCACTATTTTAACGGGTTCAGACAAGAAGGTTTCCCTCAGGCTTCTAAGATATCGTAAAGCGAGAAAAAAGAGTTTTGTTTTAGGTGCGCTTCAGAGTAACTTAAGTTATGGGAAGAGTTTGAGGCCTAGGGTTTTTAGGGGCTGGAAGTGTTTTAGGTCTAGTGTGTATAGGTTTGCTCCGTTGTTGAGGGTTGTGGCGGCTATCATGGCGTCTGTTCTGCGTATGGATGCTCCTCTGCTCTCTGCCTCTAACTCTATTTTAGCGGATAGGCTGGCATCTTCTCTCGTGAAGTTAAGTACGGGAAGTAGCAGAACCTCTCTTACTGGCTTAGCATATTTTTGGAGACCATAAAGTATCTCGTGAAGGTTTATGGCTGTTATGGCTATGTCCTCGCCGTTTTCAAGAATTCTCTTTAGGGCTTCGTCGCCCTTCTTAGATCTTTTGTCAAAGATTTCGATTAGGACATCTGTGTCCAGTATTATCATAGTCTGCGCTCAGCCCTTAGGGCGTGGATTTCAGAAAGCATCTTCTCCTTATCCTTGAACTCAACACATCCTCTAAGCTTCGTTAAGGTTTCGATGGGGCTCACACCTTCAACAAGCCTTTCAAACAACTCACTAAAACTCTCATTTTCTCTCTTAACCGTTAACAGCTTCCTGTAGACTTCATCTCTTATCGTTATCGTCTTAGTCAAAGTTGACACCGAGCGAATTATGTTTAAACATATATTTAAACATTTTAAAGCGCGCTACCAAACAGCAAAAGACACAAACAAACTAACCTGCTTAATAAAGAAAGGTAGATATAGTATAGAATAGCAAGGACATTGAAGAAGAAATGGCATTCGAAGCGCTAGGAAAGAACCTATACAACGCACTTGGGAGAGTTTTTCGAGCTGCTGTTGTGGACGAGGAAACCGTTAAGCAGCTGGCTCGGGACATTCAGCGAGCATTGTTGCTGGCGGACGTTAACGTGAAGCTTGTTCTTGAAATCTCTAAACGTATAGAAGACAGGGCTTTAAGGGAGAAGCTTCCGCCAGGAATCTCAAGAAGAGAACACGTAACAAAGGTGGTCTACGAAGAACTAACCCGCTTCCTAGGAGAAAAGCCAGCCCCACTAAAAATAGAGACAGGGAAGAGAAATATTCTCATGCTCGTTGGAATTCAGGGCTCAGGCAAAACCACTGGCGCCGCAAAACTAGCCAGATACTTCCAAAAAAGAGGACTAAAAACAGCCCTTATCTGCACAGACACCTTCAGACCCGGCGCCTACGCCCAACTCGAACAACTAGCCAACCAAGCAAACGTCCCAATATACGGAGACCCAAAAGCAAAGGACTCCACAAAAATAGCGGCTGAAGGCCTGAAAAAGTTTGACGGTTGGGACGTGGTCATCATTGACACTGCCGGGCGACACAAGGACGAGAAAAGCCTAATTGAAGAAATGAAAGGGCTGGAGAAGGCAATCAATCCAGACGAAACGATCTTGGTGGTTGACGGAACAATTGGCCAGCAGGCAGCGATACAAGCTAAGGCCTTCCACGAAGCCACACCAATCGGATCCATATTCGTAGTAAAACTTGACGGCTCTGCGAGAGGAGGAGGCGCACTCTCAGCCGTTGCAGCAACTGGAGCACCCATAAAGTTCATTGGAACAGGCGAAAAAATCAACGATATAGAACCCTTCGTTCCATCAAGATTTGTCGGCAGACTCCTAGGAATGGGCGATCTAGAGAGCCTCCTAGAAAAGGTACGGGAGGCAGAGGTAAGAGTACCCGAAAAGAAAATGCAAGCTTTCATGAGCGGAAGGTTCACTCTCACAGACATGTACGACTGGTTCGAAACCATGAAAAGCATGGGCCCATTTAAACGCCTCCTAAAAATGGTTCCAGGACTCTCATACAACATACCCGACAACATAATGGAGACGGCTCAAGACCAACTAGAAAAGTGGCGAGTAATAATCCAGTCCATGACCCCTGAAGAGAGAGAAAACCCAAAAACCCTCAAATCATCCCGAATACGACGCGTAGCACACGGCTCCGGCACCACCGAAAAAGAAGTTAAAGAGCTTCTCGAAAAGTACTCCATGATGAAAAAGATGATGAAAACCCTGCGGAGGAAGAGGTTCCCATTCTTTGGAAAAAAGTTTCCAAAACTGACATAAAAGGGAACCTGAGACGTTGAGCGCTACAAAAACGGCGAAAAGAGGGAAACTTGTGGGAATGCTTGAAAAAGTCCAGAAAATGCTGGAGAAATACCCCCTCTGCAACCACTGCCTAGGGAGACAGTTCGCCCTCCTAGGCTATGGACTGGACAATCAAAGGCGAGGTGAAGTCCTCAAACTCCTCCTAACGATGAAGGGACACCAACTAGCACTAACTGGAAAGAAAACAGGAATCTCACTTCTCAAAATCCTAGCAGCAAACGCTTCCTTCGACATGGCAGCTAAAATTCTGAAAAGACTTAAGAAGAGGGCGAGGAAAGGACAAAAATGTTACCTTTGCGAGGACCAATTCGAATCCTTAAATGAGCTGGTGAATCTTTCTCTAAAAAAACTAAAAGGCTACGAATACGCCACGTTCCTCGTAGGAGTGGAACTACCCACCGAAATAGAGGAGAGAGAAGACGAGTTTAAAGCAGAGTTCGAGGTGAAACACGGAGAGAGCATGCGAAACCAGTTCAGCCGCGAAATCGGAAAGAGAATCTCCGAAACCACACAAAAAACAGTGGACTACAAAAGACCGAATGTTGTAATCCTCGTTAACCCCTTCACCAGAAAAGTCAACCTTAAAGCAAATCCCCTCTACATCGCAGGAAGATACCGAAAGCTCACTCGAGGCCTACCCCAGTCAAGATGGATTTGCATAGAGTGTGGAGGGAAGGGCTGTCCACGATGCAACTGGACCGGGAAAATTTATCCAGAGTCAGTTGAAGAACTAATCGCGGAACCGACGCTGAAGAAAACCAACGGAGAAGAGACATCGTTTCACGCGGCTGGGAGGGAAGACGTCGACGCTCGCATGCTTGGGCGTGGGAGACCCTTCATTATAGAGGTGAAGAAGCCCAAAAAACGGTTTATAGACCTGCAAGACCTCGCAGAAACTATCAACAAACATGCGCAGGGTAAGGTGAAGGTTCTAAACCTGCACTTTGGTGACAGAGACACTGTTATAAGGTTGAAGAAAACTGAGGCAGGCGAAAAGATTTACAGAGCAGTCGTCGAGTTTGATAGGAGCATCTCAGATGAGGAATTGGAAACCCTGGAGAAAACGCTAACAAGCGCAATGGTTCGTCAACAAACACCCTCACGTGTTTTGCATCGGCGAGCAGATCGCGTTCGAGAAAAGTACATATATAAGGCAAAACTAAAGAGGTTGACACCCAACCGTGTGGAAATGAGAGTACACTGTCAGGGAGGGCTCTACATCAAAGAGCTGATAACAGGCGATGAGGGCCGAACCAACCCCAACGTTACTAACATTGCCGGCGCCAAAGCTGAGCCTCTGGAGCTTGACGTTTTAAACGTGATTATGAGGAGAGGCTGATGCCAAGGAAATCTAAGGGTTACCGCAGAAAAACTCGCGCGCTTTTAAGGAAGAAATCCAGAAACCGAGGTAAAATTGGGCTCAGCAAGATCCTTCACGAGTACAAGCCGGGGCAAAAGGTGATGGTGAAGATAAACCCGAGCATCCACGAGGGTATGCCCCATCGAAGGTATCATGGGAGAATCGGCGTTGTAGCTAGCAAAAAGGGCAGAGCTTATGTGGTGGGCGTCACACAGGGAAAGGCTGTTAAAGAGATCATCGTGCGCCCCGAACACCTTGAACCCCATGTAGAGGCTTAAACATGCCGAGAAAAGCGACTAGGGAACGAGCCATCACAATTCCAAAGGTAAAAGAAATACTGGAATCGATAGGCGAGGAACATCTCGACCAGTTCCAGCGAAGATCCCTAGACTACGCCTCAAAATTCTCTAAGGTGGACCCCGACACAGCAGAAAAGCTCGTAACCGAGCTAGTAGAAAAGTTTGAGCTGGAAGAAGAGGAGGCTGTTCAACTAGTTAACTGCATGCCGGAGAGCTTGGAGGAAATCCGCGTTTTTTTGGCCGGCGGCCGCAGGATTATGGAAACCTCCAAGATGAAGAAAATCCTAGTCTTTTTAGACGAGCATAGAAAAAAGGAATAAGGACTTTCTAGATAATTTATTGCTGTGTGGGCGAGGGGAGCATGGAGAAAAGATACGAAGAACACGCGTACATTCTTGATTTTCTGCCTCATGGAAGGCCTGGAGCTAGGCCTGGTTACAGAGCAGGCGCCCTAGTCCAGGTTATGGGGGAAGAATACTTCACTCTCCTTGAAGCGATCGTGAAGGAGGGAGTTGTTCTTAAGCCTTTTGAAAGGGTTTACGTTGGGAAGGAAGCCCGCGACAAGATCACGTATATTATTGGCCGAATTAGCTACGACGAGTTAACCACAACCGCCAAGATGGAACTGGCTGCGGCTGTGGAGAAAATTGTGCTCAACCGTGAAAGCTGGTTCGTTAACTTCTTCAACACAGCCCAAGCTATAACCCCCAGAATGCACGCTTTAGAGCTTATTCCAGGCATTGGAAAAAAGTACATGTGGCAGATTCTCGACGAACGAGAGAAGAGACTCTTCAAGAACTTCGAGGACCTGCAGCAACGCGCCAATATACCCAACCCAGCAAAGCTAATCGCGAAAAGGATTTTGGAGGAACTCGCCGGCGAAAGCAAACACCGACTTTTCACGCGGGCACCCTAGTGAGGAAAACAATGGATCTCCTTCAGAGGACGAGGCTTCTCCTCCGTCTCCACAGGGTTTTTCCAAAGAAACGTTTAGGTCAAAACTTCGTGATAGATCATATACTATTGCAGAGGATGATCTCTTACGCTTCTGTAAGTGAAGAGGACACTGTTCTGGAGGTGGGAGCTGGACTGGGTTTTCTCACGAAACTTCTCTCTCCGACATGTAAGAGGGTCATCGCCGTGGAAATTGATCCAAGGCTGACAAAAATACTGCGAAGCGAGCTTCACGGTTTTGGGAATGTAGATATCATTGAGGGAGATGCGCTGAGCCTTTCTGTCCCACAGTTTAACAAGGTGGTTTCAACCCCTCCCTACTCCATCTCTTCCCCCCTCCTGTTCTGGCTTCTGGAGAGAAACTTTGACTGTGCTGTGCTAACGTTTCAGAAGGAGTTTGCTGAGAGGCTGACTGCGCCAGTGGGTAGCAGAGACTACGGAAGGCTGACCGTTGGCACCTACTATCGGGCAGAGGCAGAGCTGTTAGACCATGTGCCTAGAAGCATGTTTTATCCTCCTCCGGACGTAGACTCCATGGTGGTGCGTTTAAAGCCGAGGGAGAAGCCACCATTCTGCTTGGAGGACGAAGAAACTTTCTTCAAACTCGTGCAGACACTGTTCACCCAACGAAACAAGAAGGTGAGAAACGCGATTGTTCCTTTTCTGCGCGGACAGGTGGGGAAAGCAGAAGTGGCGAGAGTGGCAGATTCCCTCCTCTTCCACGACAAGAGGGTGCGGGAGTTGGCGCCGGAAGACTTGGGAGCGATGAGTAACGAGATCGTTCGAAGAATTCGTGGAAAAGGTTAAAACTTCAGGTTGTTGCCGAGAAAGGCAACGAACAGGCGATACGTTTCTACAAGAAACACGTTTCCTGAAAGAGTGCATATTGCTGGAGCGAGTGAGAAAGCCTTCATGATCCCTCCAAGATCCATTAAGCTCTCTCTTACTCGCAAAAGAATTATTATAACACAAGTGCATCTATTGCTAGGCTAAGGTGAGAACCCATGTGTATCCTCGGCAAGAGCAAGCTGATGGAACTCATCGAGAATTACAAGTGCATCTACCCATTCGACTACAACCTTCTAGACGGTGACAGCTACGTTTTAACGGTGAAGGAGGAAACAACGCTGCACTATCTAGAGCACAAAAACCTCATCTCCTACGAGGTCGTGTTCACTCCACCCCAATACGTGGCACACCTCACAGCGAAGAGTAAGTACGGAAGAATGGGGCTGTCATTTCTCAACGCCGCCAAAGTTCACAGCGGCTTCATTGGGAGACTTGCCCTAGAGCTCGTCAACCTGAGTAACGACAGGCAGCCCATAACCATCAAGAGGGGAGATCCATTCATGCACATCGAGTTCTTGACCAGGGAGGGTGAACCGTCCCCGTACATGGGGTCCTACCAGTTCCAGTACGTAACCGAAGAAGAGAAAAAAATGTACATCCCAATCTTGAAGAAGGTTTTTCCAAACTTTGATGAACTAGCCAACACATGGTTTAAAAACAAGCCACCATAAAGTTAGAGAAAATCTTTATTGCAAATCCGCACTTTTAATAAACAACAGCGTTAACATATTCTTTAAATATCCAGCATACAAAGGCTGGAACGGGTGAAAAACCGTGAAAGCACGTAACTATCGAAGGGTAAAGGGGCAATCCTATACGAGAAAAAAGTATATCCGAGGGTCTCCCCCTCCAAAAATAAGCAAGTTCACTATGGGAGATCCAACGGCTAGATTTGAGTATCAAGCCTCTCTTATCGCTCAGAAAGAGGTGCAGATTCGCCACAACGCATTAGAGGCGGCGCGTACGGCAGCAAATCGGGTTGTCTTCGAAAAGTTAGGGAACAATTATTGTTTGCGGGTCTTGCCGTACCCCCACGCAGTGCTTAGGGAAAACAAGATGATTTTCGGGGCTCACGCGGATCGACTGCAAGCCGGGATGAAGAGGGCGTTTGGAAAACCCATAGGAACCGCTGCGCAGGTGAAACCAAACCAAGCCATCATAATGATCAACGTGAACGAGGACGGCATTGAAGTTGCCAGAGAGGCGTTGAAACGAGGAGAAGCCAAACTGCCCGTAACCTGTCGAATAGCTGTTGAGAAAGTGGCGGACTAGTTGGAGGAAACCCCGTTGCCCAAGGGTGCATCAAAGGAGAAACTTACCCTATGGTTTGAAGAAATAGGAAAAGAGGACATTCCGCTCGTTGGAGGCAAGGTGGCAAACCTAGGTGAAATGCTTCAAGCGGGCATACCAGTCCCACCCGGGTTCGCGGTCACTGCTCAAGCCTACAAAAAGTTCATCACAGAAACGGGCATCGCCAAAAAAATATACAAGACCATTGAGGAAACCGTTACCGACATTAACGTTCCTCAACAATTTGAAGAAGCGTCTAAAAGGGTTCGAAAAATAATTGAATCAACTTCGATGCCGCGTGAGATCGAGGAAGCCATTGAAAAAGCCTACAAAGAACTAAGTAAGAGAACGAAATCAACTCAAGTGTTCGTGGCTGTGCGGTCTAGCGCCACAGCTGAAGACCTTCCCGGCGCTTCCTTCGCTGGACAACAGGAAACCTACCTAAACGTGAAGGGAGGCAGGGAACTCCTTCAGAAAACCGTGCGATGCTGGTCAAGTCTGTTCACGCCTAGAGCTATCTATTACCGAACCCAGAAGGGCTTCAAACACGAGCAAGTTCTCATCAGTGTAGGCGTGCAAAAAATGGTGAATGCCAAGACAGCTGGTGTCATCTTCACCATAAACCCAGTGACCGGAGAACAGAATCAAATTGTTATCGAAGCCAACTGGGGATTAGGCGAATCAGTTGTGTCTGGCGCCGTCACTCCGGACAACTATGTTGTGGACAAAAAGACGTTGAAGATTATTGGCAAAAGAATTGCCAAAAAAGCAGTTGAGTATGTTTCTGATCCAAAAACTGGCAAAACCATACACGTTGACGTGCCCCCTGAACAACAGCGACAGCCCTGCCTAACCGACAAGGAGATTGTTAAGCTAGCTGAACTTGCCAAGCATATCGAGGAGCACTATGGGCACCCTCAGGACGTCGAGTGGGCGATCGACCGAAACCTTCCTTTTCCAGAGAACCTTCTCATCGTGCAGTCTAGACCCGAAACTGTGTGGAGCCTAGAGAAAGTGGCACCAAAAATCGAGGCGCCGAAATCACCTACTCCGCCCACACAACCAGTGGAATGGAAAGTTGTCGCGAAAGGAATAGCAGCTGGAAAAAGAGACATAGGAGTTGGTACTGCAAAAGTTGTTCTCACGCCTGAAGATGCGTCAAAGCTCATAAAGAAAGGCGACGTGCTAGTGGCCGCAATGACTAACCCCGACTACGTGCCGTTTATGAAGCTTTCCGAGGCAATAGTCACGGATAAGGGAGGCGTCACGTGTCATGCAGCTATTGTAAGTCGTGAGCTGGGCATCCCCTGCATCGTTGGAACCGAAAATGCCACAAAAGTAATGGTTACTGGCGAAGAATATACGGTGGATGCAAAGAGTGGCGTAGTGTATGAGGGAGTTGTTAAGCAGATGAAGCCCACTCCAACACCGACTGTAGCTGCGCCAACCCCGCTGGAATCCGCCCCAATAACCGCCACAAAAATTTACCTTAACCTAGGCGTTCCAGAGATGGTTGAGGAATACAAGAACCTGCCTTTCGACGGGATAGGGCTCATGCGTACAGAGTTCATTCTAGCCAGCTACATAGGAGAACATCCACTATACCTCCTTGAGATCGGACAAGCTAACAAGTTTGTGGACAAACTGGCTCAGGGAATCGCCACCGTGGCTAGGGCCATACAGCCCCGCCCAGTGGTTGTAAGATTCAGCGACTTTAAGACCAACGAGTACAGAAAACTGAAGGGCGGGGAGAAATACGAAATAATTGAGGCAAACCCAATGCTCGGCTGGCGGGGAGCAAGCAGATACATAAGCGAGTGGTATGAAAACGCGTTTAGACTGGAGTGCAAAGCAATCAAAAAGTGCAGAGAAGAGTGGAAACTGAAGAACGTTTGGGTGATGCTGCCGATGATCAGAACAGTGTGGGAAGCCGAAAAATGCCTAAAAATCATGGAGGAAGAGGGACTTAAAAGGTCAAGAGACTTTCAAGTCTGGTTTATGGCTGAAACTCCGGCAATTGCCATAATGGCAGACGAATTCTCAAAACTCTGCAACGGCTTCTCCATAGGGTCCAACGACATGACACAAGGCGTCTTGATGATTGACCGCGACTCAGAGAGACTTGGACTAATGGGATACTTTGATGAGCGAGACCCCGCTGTTAGACGAATAATCGCCCACCTAATCAAGGTGGCCCACAAACACGGCTGTACCGTCTCTATCTGCGGGGAAGGTCCTTCAAATCTGCCCGACTTCGCGGAGTTCCTCGTCCGCTGTGGCATCGACAGCATATCCGTGAATGCGGATGCAGTTGTCCAAGCTAGGCAGCTAGTAGCAAGCCTTGAACGGAAGATTCTACTTGAAAAGTTGGAAAAAAATCCAGAATGGACTTCCGAGTGGGATGAATCCATTCGATAAACTTGTTAACTAAACTGTATGAGTTGATTTGTTCACGCTAAAGCGGTAGTTCTAAATGGAAGCCACGATCTTCGACCTCGAAGAGAAACGACTGAACGAAGAGATAAGCAAACGTGGAGCCAAACGGGTTCTCATTCAGCTTCCAGAAGGATTGAAGAGGGAGGGTCCTCGCTTGGCATCCGTAGCCGAAAAGGCTGGTGCGCTGGTCATGGTTTCAGCCGACCCTTGCTACGGAGCCTGTGACCTAGCCAACCTAGACGCCAAAAGTCTAGATGCAGATCTAATCATTCACTATGGCCACAGTAAGATGATCGAACAGGAGCGGGTGCCAACAGTTTACATCGATGCCAAGGCGAAAGTCAGCGTCAAAGGGGCGGTAAAGAAGTCCATATCCCTCCTAAAGCGCTGGAACAAAATCGGGTTGATAACAACTGTGCAGCATGTTCACGCGCTTAATGAAGCGAGAGGGTTGCTTCTTGAGGCTGGAAAAACTGTTGTCGTCGGAGATGCTGGATGCCTGAAACACCCTGGGCAAGTGATTGGCTGCGACTACAGCAACGCCAAATCTATATCCAAAGAAATTGAGGCTTTACTTTTCGTTGGAGGCGGCAGATTCCACGCCCTAGGCGCAATGTTAGCCACTGCAAAACCAACGATAATTGCTGATCCCTTCGAGAAAAGAGCCTACTCCATTGAAAAAGAGGCTCAGAGGATACTCCGACAGCGATGGGCAAGCATTTGTGAAGCAGAAAAAGCGGAAAGTTTTGGGGTGTTAGTTGGCTTGAAGACTGGACAAAAAAGACTTGAAGAAGCCTTGAAGATAAAGGAGAAGCTGGAGAAAAGCGGAAGGAAAGCAACCTTGCTCGCGGTGAGGGAAATCACCCCCGAGGTGCTTATGCAGTTTCCCGGAATAAACGCGTTTGTGAACACCGCATGTCCTAGGGTGTCGTTAGACGAAGCGTCAAAGTTTCTTAAACCTGTTCTCACTTCTAACGAGACACTCGTTTTGCTGGGAGAGATGGACTGGGAGGAACTATGCAGAAAAGGCTTGTTCGGAAGCTAGACTTGGAGAAAGCAATTTCAGAGGTTAAGCCGCATCCAGAGCCTAGAGCCCACCTAGAACAGTACACCATCCCCCCGGAAGTTGCGGCGGAAATCCTCTACATAGCCGCCTACACCTACAAAGACATTGTTGACAAGTCAATTGTGGATCTAGGGTGTGGCACAGGGAGGCTTGCAATCGGAGCAGCCCTCGTTGGGGCAAAGGAAGCGTTTGGTGTGGACATTGACCGAGTGGCAATAAGGATGGCGTGTAATAACGCGGAAAGAATGGGTTTGAGGGAAAAGACACAATGGATCCTAGCTGACATTAATGTGATGAGAGGTTCTTTCGACACGGTTCTGCAGAATCCCCCATTTGGTGTGCAGAGAAAAGGGGCGGATCGAAAGTTTTTAGAGAAATCCCTAGAGCTGGGTCATAGGGTATACTCCCTCCACAAGAGCGGAAAGAGCAACCGTGAATTTATCAAAAGGTTAAGAGGACGTGGAACCCGATTTATACATGTTTCACCTTCCCCTTTTTTGAAGAGGTTTATTGAAAAACATGGCGGAAAAATCTGTGCTGTGTACGCTCTGGTGATGACCATTCCATGGATGTTTGAGTTTCATAAAAAGCGGAAACATGAGTTTGCTGTTGATTTGTATGTGATAGGTAGAAAGAGAGAGGCTAACTGAGGAACTGAAGGAACGGAGTCTCTGGCATCAGTGTCTCCTCAAGGTTTCATATTTTATCTCCAAAGCTTTTTTTATATATCTATTGAATAACATACAAGTATTTACTGAGTGAGTGATATGGTAATCAAGAAAATTGAGCGCAGTCCAACAGACGAGGTTTTTCGTAGGTACGCGCGTGAGCTTATAGATTCTGCTGAAAGGGAGATACTTGTAATTGCTGGCGAGTTGGGATCATATCAGTTTCCCGATTTAAAGTGGGCGATGAGGAGAGCGTGCAAGCGCGGCGTCAAGATTCGGATCTATGCCTCTAATCCTCCACAAGAGGTTGTCAACGGTTTGTTAGCTTATGGGTGTGAGATTTATGTTGGTGAAGAAGTTAAGGATCATTATTTAGTGGTAGATTCCAAATCCTGGGTTTATTCGAAACCTCATCGGCAAGTGCTCGGTGTTCGCGAAGGAGAGGTTCACATAAATGAGCTGACGAAAGCAAAGAAGGTGGTTGCTCTTTTCGATCAACTTGTCTCCAAGGCTAAGGAAAAGAAAACTAGAATAAAATGGGATAAAGATCCTCTTTGGGCCGTGCTTCAAAATCCTCCTGATTGGGGCGTTGAGACAGATTCGACGCGACTGGAGGAACTTTTCTAGTTGGTATTTGTTGACACGAATGTCTTCGTTGCGGCGTTAAACAGAAGAGACAAACTTCATGAAAGAGACAGAGACCTACTCCAGAAGGCTTTCACGACCTTTAAGTGGTTATACACATCAGACTATATTTTCAATGAATGTTTACTCGTTGCATGGGCAAGGACACGGAACACGACTCTCATTCAGCAACTTGATAAAGTTATACAGGAGAGCGAAAAGATAGAAATCCTGAAGGTTGACGAACCCTGTTTCTCCACAGCAAAATCTTACCTGCGCAAACACCCTAAGCTTATTTCAACACTGACGGATTGGGCATCCCTAGTGTTGATGCGTGATCATAAAATTTCAAATGTTCTGTCCTTCGATATACATTTTGATAAAGTCAGAAGCATACCCGAGTTCTCTGCAATTAACCGCATTAGCGATGCTTCACAAATAATCTGAATATTGTTTATCAACATAGCTTGGTGTATTAGATGTCCAAATCAAAAGGTTTATTGAGAAGCGTGGGGGAAAGGTTACAGGCGTCTTTCCTATGGAAATAGAAATTCCTAGGCTCTTCAAGTTTCACACGAAAAGAAAGCACCGTGTTAAGACTGATCTGTATCGGATAGAGGGGAAAGAGCATGGTTGATTCGACGAGGAAAAGCGGGCAGTTCGTTGCGCCGGGAGACCGGCTGGGAGTGATTGAGGAATTCACACCTGGCCCCGGGACATATGAGGAAGGGGGCATCATATACTCTGAGATCACCGGACGCACACTTATGGATATGCTGCACAAGAAGGTCTCGGTGTTTCCTCTGGTTCGCGCTGTGGGTGTTCCAAGGGTTGGGAGCACAGTTGTCGGCCAAGTTTCTGGTGTTCAGAGTGGAAACGCTACACTAAGTATAATGAGGGTGGGTAAAAGATTGCTTTCAGGCGTTTTCACTGGCATCCTACACATCTCTGATGTGAGCCCAGGATTCGTCGAGAACATGTTTGACGTGTGCAAAGCAGGTGACATAATGCGAGCTAAGGTGGTTAGTGACAAAAACAGAGTATTTCACCTGTCGACAGCGGATAAGAATCTCGGCGTCGTCTACGCCTTATGCTCTCGGTGTGGGCACATGTTGCATTTTAAAAGACAAAGGATGCAATGCACTAACTGTGGCAAAATTGAAAGGCGTAAGGTTGCCTCTGACTACGGCGAAGGGGAGATTTAGTGTGGAGATCAAGATTTTAAAGAAAACAGCTAACGAGCTAAGAATAGAAATTGAAGGCATAGGACACACTTTCATCAATGTGTTGCAGAAAGCCCTCTTAGAGGACGAAACGATCGAAATAGCCGGCTACGATATAAAACATCCTCTAGTCTCCAACCCCACCGTTTATGTGCGAACCAAGGAGAAGAGGAAACCAGAAGATGCGTTGCGAGATGCAGCGGAAAAAATACAGCAGCGAAGCAAGGGTTTCAAGAAGTCCTTTGAGAGAGCGTTAAAGGAATGGAAGCCAAAATAAAGGTAAGTCGGATTCTGAAAAGATACGAAAGTCTTCAGGAGGTGTTGCTCGACAAGAATTTAGCGGGGTTGGGCGACATGTACGTGAACTTTGCTCACTCTCTTGCGTTGTCCCAGAAGCTTCAGAGACCAACAGGCGCCAAGGTGAACAATAAAATCCTATCTGAAGCCGTGAAGAGGTCGGGTTTGAGAAAGATATTGCCTCGGAGGATCGACCGCCACGCTCAAGGAAATGCCGCCGAGGCGTTGATAGTATATGCTTGGCTACAAGGGATCATGAGTTTTGAGGACTGCTTAAAAATCCTTGGGGAAGGTGACGATCCCATCGAGGCGTTTACCCAGCTTTTGCAGGAGATAGGGAAAAGGCTTCGGTGTAACTTATGAGTGAAGGAAAGGTTGTGAGTTTTCGCTCAGTGAAACCGGAGATCAGGGTGTTAGGTATCGATGACGGAGGTTTTATCCCCCACACAAAGGGCGTAGTTGACGTTGTCGGGGTTATTTATCGGGGCGGATACTGGCTTGACGGAGTTATGCGAACAGAGGTGGAGGTTGACGGGACGGATGCAACGGAGAAAATAGCATCTATGATAGTGAGTTCGCCTCACTACGATCAGATTCGAGTGGTCGTGTTAAACGGTATCACGTTTGCAGGTTTCAACGTGGTGGACATCAAGGGGCTCTTTAAAAAAGTGGGGTTGCCAGTCATAGCAGTTACCCGAGAGAAGCCTGACTTCGAAGAGATAAGGAAAGCTCTTGAAAACTTGCCTGAACGTGAAAAACGGTGGAAAGCGATAGAAAACGCTGGAAAAATTGTCGAGGTGCGCACGCGAGGGGCTGAAGAAGCTGTGTACATACAGATTGCGGGAATCGCAGAAAAGGATGCTGAAAAGATTTTGAGGAGCACTTCCACGCGAAGCAACGTTCCTGAAGCGTTAAGGGTAGCTCACATAATAGCGTCTGGACTCTGCTCGGCTAAAAGAAAGGTTTAAAAGACTGGAAATAGAGGGAGAGAGGCGAAGGCAAATTTGTAGTGGTGCAAAAAATGGTGGAGTTTTGCCCTAAATGTGGGATGAGGTTAACTCCAGCTAAAAAGAAAAAGGGCAAAAAGAGCACTTTCATACTTTCTTGTCCAAAATGTGGCTACAAAAAGCCGGCGGCTGGTCCGGTAGCAGCTGTCTCAAAAACCATTGAACACCCTCCTCAAGAGCGCATAGCGGTGATAGGGAGGGAGGAGCAGAAGCTTCGAACCCTGCCCACGGTTAAGATAGAGTGTCCAAAATGTGGGAATAACATAGCCTATGTGTGGCAGGTGCAAACGAGGGGGAGCGACGAGTCATCAACACAGTTTTTCCGGTGCACCAAGTGCAACTACACGTTTCGAGAGTACGGTTAAACTTACGATTCTAATGTTATCAAGGCTAAGGTCTTCACATAAACTCACATACATTAACATTCAATCATTTACTACAACACAGAATGTACTTTAATAAAAGAACTAGTAGAATTTTGGAAGAAGCATCGGTCTTAGCTTTCTAGCGTCCTTAGTTCAATTAAAGCTCTTGTTATGAACTCCCAGTTTCTTAATACCCCAAACGACGACGAGTGTAGCAACTCCAATGACTGCAAACCATGCAAACAATGTTGGAAATTCGGGAATTAATTCAGAGCCTAGCATTATATGAACGGTTGAATACTCATCAGCTAGGTTTAGAATGAAGACATAACTGTCATCTGCTGGAACATTATACAGGTCATCAAGACTGAGAATGTTTAGTATCTCATATACTGTTGCTGTACTATTTTCTATGTAGAAATTGACTGGAGCCCCACCATAGAGCACTTCTATCTGTATGGCGACGACGTCTCCAGCAGGCAGATCGAAGGAGAACTCGCTATACCAGTCATAATTAGTTAAGATAACTGTCTCATCAAGCAGTGTGTATGTAGAAGCGTGAGCAAGACTTACGAAACTCGAAAGTGAAAGCCATAAAAGTAGAGAGGATAACAGAATGATTTGCTTCCTATCCATATTTTCACCTCTTCCTCTTTTTAAAACAACATTAATTTAAGCTGTATTAAAAATTATGTAGAAAATCTTTATTCCTCTTATCATTTCGCATCTCCTCATCCTATGTTGTACTTACATGAAGCGTTCAAGTTTTGTTAATCCAATGACTTCGTCGAAGTCTAGTCCCAACGCGTCTAAGACCTGATCGAAGGTTGAGTGGAGGTACCCCACGTATTTTTCCACATCTATCTCGCTGTTAGAGGCGAGCTGAATAGGCTTAACGTGGGGTTCCTTTACCACCTTCACGAAGCTTATGAGGTCGCCTGCCTTCAACTCGTATCCCCTATCGCGAAGGAGCAAAGCCGCCTTCACGTGTTGCGGAGTTGTCTTGTCGTATCCTTCAGGGATTTTCCCCAAAACAACATGGAAGGCTAGCTCTTCGGGGCGTTCCCCCCACTCCCGTCTCTTCAACTTCGAATATCGGTCGCGAATGATCTTTCGAATCTCCCTTTTCGCTTCCTCAAATTCAGCTGGGGACTTTACTTGGCCAAGCCGCTCCTCCATCTGGTCGAAGGCCTTCTTGATGAAAATGGGGATGTGTCTTTTCTTTCCGGTGAGTCCTTTAACCTCCACGTTTCCGTCGGAAAAAACCCCGAGGTAATTCTTTTTTCTTGAGCTGAACACCGAGTAGCGGTAGACCTTGTCCACATCCAACTGCATTCCCAGCTCCCTTTCAGACCAGTTTGACAGGGCGTCGATTTGATCTTGAGACGGGTTCTTCAAGAAGATGCTGTCTGTATCTCCGTAGATAACTTCGATTCCTAGTCCTTGAGCCTTACTTATCGTCTGGGTTATGGCATGTCTTCCAATGGCGGCGGTAGCTTCTGCCACAGGTGGACAGTAAAGGTCAAACGTTTCCGCCCCAAACACGCCATAACTAGCGTTAAGTATAACCTTAAGGGCGCTTTGTATAACGTTATACCAGCTTCGCACTCCGCTGGGCAAAGATTTGTTTTGCGATCTCGGTTTGTACCACCTAACTCTGAGGTCTCTAAGAGCACCTATCAGCAGGCTTTCAAGCGCCTTACGCTTCTTACATATCCAATGTGGAGTTTCAGGGACCTTGTTTTCTCTACATTCGTTGTGGGAGCAGCGGATGGATTGGTAACCCAGATTGTGAACTTTGATGATGGATGGGTATAGGCTGGCAAAGTCCATCACTTTCACGTTGAAATGGACGCCGGGCACAGGCTCGACCACGATTGCCCCCTTGTATTTCTTCCCCTTTATGATAGCCTTTGTGACGGTTACCCCTTTAATCGCCAGTATGTCTTCTTGGTTTGGGATCAGCATGTTCCGGCGCCTATGTTCGTAGTGGAGGAAGTTCCGGATCCAACGTGAAACTCCCTGTCGGCTCACGTCTTCCATTGGCATTCGGCTTATTCTCGTTAGCGCTAAGATAAGTTTCATGACAAGGTCATTGTCAAGGGTGGTGAGTTTGAAGGTGATTTCGGCGTCCCTCAAGCAGTACTGAGCCAACTGAGTGTATGTTAATTCTGATATGGGCTTAACCAGTTCAAGTTTGGCTAGTCCTAACAGGGCTTTGCCAACATCTTCCAGGGTTACGTCTCGATACTTGTGACCGAAAGCGTAGATCTGGATGGATCGATTGAAGAAGAACTTGTAGAGGTCGATGTGAATCCCGTGTTTGAGAAGGCAAACTCTCCTCCCCAACTCGATGGGAACCTTGTCTCTTCTTATGCCGAAATTCTGGGCTCTGTGCCACAAGTATCGAAGATCAAAGTCGTCTCCGTTGAAGGTTATGACGAAGGGGTATTCCCAAAGCGCCTCAAAGATGGCGAGAATCAGTTTTTCCTCAGAATCAAACTCATCGACGCCTACGTCTGTAGGCAGTTTCTCAGTCCCCTCTTCAACTCCCTTACGCTTCAAAAGCAAAATCCTCTTCTTTCCGTCGGACCCTAGCAGTGACGCGCAAATAATCTGATAAGCTGCCTCACTGGGGTCGGGGACACGGGTTGGTATGGGTGTGGAAACCTCAATGTCGAGAGCCACCCTTCGGAATTTTGGGGCTGGATACTCTAGAAGCCTCGCCCACCCTTCTATGTGGTGTAGATACTCTTCGGGCTCTCCTCGGAACAGTTCACAAATTTCCTTAACCATTCTCTCGGAAGGCTCGTGTCTAACGCGAACAAGCTCGTTGTTTTCAATCTTGTAGATCATGCCTGGAGCCAGATCCTGATCGTAAATGTAGCTTTGGTAGTACTTGATGGCGGCTTCCCAAACCTTTGCTTCCTGTTCTACGCCAGCTATCTTCGGATATTCTTCAGGTATGATGTCTCGTATGCAACCTTTTGGGCGACCCCCAATCGACAAGGGGTCTTTAGCCACAACTTTCGTTATGTTCACTTTTCGATCGAGAATGGGGTCATACTTTTCCACTGGTTTGAAATCATCAAACCCGGGATGAGAGGTTAGGCGCCCTATTTTTTTAAGTTCAGCGGGAGGGAGATTGGTAAGACAGTAGGGCTTGTGTCCCGTTGTGTCGTACCAGAGATAGATTCTCTCCGACTCCGGTTCGTAGAGCTTGATGCAAGCAGACCCCTTTTCACCGTCATAGGTGGTGGACACAAAATAGGACGGAGGCAAGTCTTTTGGAGCTTCTGTTTGAAAAGCAACATGCTTTTCTTCTTGGGATATGCTCTTCACGAAAGATAAAGGAGATTCCGTTTGCTTCTCTTTCAGGGTCTCGGCGGTCGTAAAGAAGTCGTCTAGGCGCCTCTCTGTCATTTGTTTGTGTCCCATGAGATATAGCGTTTTATACCTAAAAAACTTCTGAACTAAACTATGGTTGACACAACCTTTTTACAACTAAATGAAGTGGCGATGAAAGAATGAATACTGCGAAGGGCGTCGGATTGTTGGCTGGAGTCCTCACATTGGTTCACGGACTTTACCTCATACTTCACTTTATATGGGTTTTCATATTAATTGTCCTTGGACTTTGGCGTCTTGCTCCTCCCACTCCGCATCCTCTTGCCCTCGTTCTAATCGACATGGTCGTTTATCTCGTGTTAAGCATCGGCATGATCTTAGACAAAAGACGGGATTTTTTCCTCTCAACGGCTTTCTGGACAATTGTGGGCTCCGCCTTAGCCGTCGTTTCACCATCCTACAAAGATGCTGCTCTCAACTTGCTATCCTTCCTCATAGTATTCTTCAGCACTTATTACTACATTACCAAGACACACGTATCAACATCTAGGGTCATGGAACTATCAGTTGGAAGTCTGGCTCTGGTTAAAGGAGTTTACCTAACATTTCTTTTCGTTTTAATTTCTTTAATGGCTCTAGGAGGAGGGCGCACACCAGTTGCAGGAATTCCACTTCCACAGCTTTACGTTAAACCGCCCATGATTCTTCTGGAAGCTAGCATGGTCATCTACCTAGTATTGGGGGCGGGCATAGTCAAGGGTAATCGAAAATTCCTATTGTACGTTGTCTTATGGACAATCCTCGAATCAGCCCAGGCCACATACCTATTCCCTGCGTTGTTCAATCTGTTATCCATACTTACCCTTTTCTTGAGCACGTATTGTTATTGGGCCAAACCAAAAACCTAGAAGTCAGTAGAAGCAATTACAGTTGACTCCACAGACATATTGATGAAGACAAAGTTGGGCAGTCAAGCATAGTTTTAACAACTCAAATCTTTTTATCCGCATCCAGTTCCACTTACCAGAGGATTAAATTGTTAAGGGATGCTTGGGCGCTCGCCATTGAAACGCTGTGTTGGATGGAACTGCAAGGGTTAGGCGAGCGCATGGCATTGGCAAAAGCAGCGAAACAGATGGGAATAAAAGATGCAGGAGTTGTTGGGCTAGCGCAAAAAATGGTGTTCGAAACGGTTCGGAGACAGAACCTCATCGATTTTATCCTAAACTCGACATTAGCGCCACGGTCGCTCAACGATTTTAAGCTTGGTCCCAGAGCCTTCCTTCGCCTATACACGTATGAAACCAAGATGGTGAACGGCGACTTTGAGAAGGCGGTGCGCATAGCTCGAATGGGACGTTCAGTTTTGGGTTGGCGCGAACTCTGGAAGGCCGAAGAGGCGCTTGGTGAAATACTGAGCGTAGATCCCTCCCAAGCTTTGAAGGGGTTAAGTGATGAAGAGAGAGTAGCCCTCTCAACCTATAATCCCACATGGTTTGTGGGGTACTGTTTTCAACTATTCGGAAGACGAGAGGCGCTGAAGTTCTTGGAGAGCGCCACAGAAATCTCGCCAACCTACATACGAATAAACACCTTGAAGACTTCTGAGGAAGCCGCGCTTGAGAGAATAGAGAAGGAAGGAATCACCCTTGAAAAAACGCAACACCTTAAACACACGTACAAGGTGGTTAAAACCCAAAGACTCCTCATGGGAACACGAAGCTTCCGAGATGGACTATTTTTCATTCAAGACAAAGCCAGCTGTCTCGCCACAGAAGTGGCAGACCCTCAAGCTGGCATGACGGTGCTTGACGTTTGCGCAGCGCCAGGAGCCAAAACAACCCACCTAGCTCAGCTGATGCAGAACAAAGGAATCATCTACTCCCTAGACTATTCAAAGCGGAGAATGACTATTTGGAAACGCGAAACAAAACGCATGGGCACCAAGATAGCTGTTCCCATCCTCGCAGACGCCCGCAAACCTTTGCCTATTAAGGCTTCTGCTGACCTAGTGGTTCTTGACCCTCCATGCACAAGCACAGGCGTGTTCAGCAAGGCTCCCTCCGCAAAATGGAGGTTGACCAAGAGGTCTTTTTTGGGCATGGCAAGGGTTCAGTGGCAAATGTTGAATCGGTGTGCAGAGCATGTGAGAGACGGAGGTTTTCTGGTTTACTCCACATGTAGCATCGCGCTGGAGGAGAACGAAATATTGATTGAGAGATTCTTAAAGTGGCATCCAGAATTTACACTGGTTGAGACTTCACCGAGAATAGGGTCACCTGGATTTCGGGGACAAACTAAATGTCAAAGGCTTTATCCACACATTCACGAGTGTAACGGATTTTTTGTTGCAAAGCTCCAGAGACAAGCTTAAGGTTCTAGCATTTCCTCGCCCTTTCTACACAGCAGAGCACTTCAAAAATCGTTTTAGCGGCTTGCACAACTGTCACACCCATGTCGTAGTGGGGCGCTACCTCAACGAGATCAAAAGCTACTATCCGACGGTCACAAACATCACACAAGAGATCTAAAAATGTATGCATGTCCAGTCCGTCGGGCTCAGGATTCTGAACTCCCGGCGCAAAAGCTGGGTCAAGAATATCCATGTCGATTGTGAGGTAAATTCTTTCTTGACCGACTAGAAGTTCTCTGATTTTTTCAGTGATTTTTTCAACGCCGTCCTCCATGATTTGATTAACCGTGAAAAAGGGGATGTTAAACTTCTTTGCGTAGTCAAGTTCGTCCTTGTCCACTGCACGAGTTCCAACCTCCAGAATTTTCTTGGGGCGAACCTGCTCATGTAACCTCCGCATCCATGTGGCGTGAGACATGGTTAGATCCATGAACTCGTCACGCAAGTCTAAATGAGCGTCAAAACTTACCACTACAGCGTTTCCACCCACGCTTCGCATCGCACCCAGAGTTATTGTGTGCTCTCCTCCGATGAAAACGGGCAGTTTCTTCGCTTCCAAAAG
>Ga0315306_10000163_pt1 | contig 31612 bp, 21 predicted proteins | sample TDP1_MG_FD_203803 | JGI IMG/M metagenome (GOLD analysis project Ga0315306, IMG submission 203803) | Freshwater sediment microbial communities from Lake Towuti, South Sulawesi, Indonesia - TDP1 | ecosystem: Environmental > Aquatic > Freshwater > Lake > Sediment | place: Indonesia: South Sulawesi... | reverse complement strand
GAGCGCTTGGTACAGCATATCTTTGTTGCCGCTTAGTGCGGCATCCACCGTCAGCTCCTGCCAGTTTATGATATGTTGTGTTAACCCTAAGAAGGGCTTGGGTAGGTCTCCCATAGCTATAGGTGTTAATCCTCGTTTGTCCACTATAAATTGACCTTCCACTATAGAATCGTTTGGGAGGTTCGTGATGGACCCCATATTCGGCGCGTTGATACCTCCCCACTCTCTCCCTTCGTCGGCAACTACACTAACAACTATGCCTATGGCTTGCCTCGCATGAGACAGATCGAAACAATACTCCTCCGGGTGCTTGCTGTACTCAGTTCCAGCCAACATCTCCTCAACAAATTTCCAACGAGATTCAGACCACCCCAACACGGATTCCTCTTGGGCACTTCCCCTTGCCTTTCTATCTGATAGAAATTGATCGTTATCCCAGTACATGCGGACGTGATAGGGACAGACGTTCAAGTATCCATAGGTTTCGAAGAGCCTCATCATAAGCTCAAGTTCATGATCGTAAGGTAGCTTTAGCTTCTTATTCCTGAGGAGTTCTCTCAAACGCGTATAGCCGTCTTGTCCGTTAACCTTGAGATCCACCAGCCATGTTAAGTGGTTTACTCCTATGGCACGAGGTCTTATGTCTTCACTGACACAATAACGTCTATCAAAAGGCGGCATGTTGAGCAGCCTTGGAAGAAGGACCATTGAAAATCCTGCATAGCAATCGCATATTGAGATGAACTTGACTTTAGTTTCCCTGCGTACTGCATCAGCTATGAAATTCGCAGGGTTTACATAACTGATGGCCCAAGCATCAGGACTCAGGTCTTCCATCATCCTGCAGTAGTCCAGGGTGGCTGGGATGGTGCATTGAGCCATGAAAGCTCCCCCTGGCCCGGCTGTCTCGTCACCACTTATACCATACTTAGTTGGGATTTGGATGTCGTAGTTCATGTGTTGTAACCCGCCGATCCTATAAGCGAGCATTACGAACGTCGCACCTTCAATAGCCTCTTTAGGGTTAGTGGTTGATGTGAACTTCATATCCGCATTAGTCCTCCTTGACAACTCCTCACCAAGTCTGGTCAATGTGGGGAGACGACTAGGGTCTATGTCCATCAAGCAGATCTCACTTCCACCGAGGGTTTCCTTGTTCTCTAGAACTGCATAAATCAAGGAAGGGATGAAGGGGCTTCCGCCTCCAAGGAGTACTATCTTTTCACCCGACATTTCTTGGACCTCATTTACCAGTGGTTTTTTCGTTATTTAAGAGTAATTGAACAAGTGGGGTGTCTCAAAACAATTCCAGTAGAACTGCAGACGATCCTTATGTAAACTTGAAATCCGCTGAGAAGAAACTGTATATAGTCTATAGACATGACAATAGACCAGTAAGGCTTAAGGTCACTCTTTAAAGCAAGTGCGCGCACAAAATAGTTTCGGCTTAGGTCTTTGCGACCTTTTCATCGGCGTGGCAACCTTTATTAGAAATAGAATGAGACTCCTACGCTGAAGGGGGATGGTCTATTACTAAAAATTGGCCTCGTCTCCCACGTAAGAGATTGATAAGGACATTAAAGTATTTGATCTTAGTAGTCGCAGCTATTTCATCGATTTTTCCATTGTATTTTATGTTTATCACAGCCATCAGTAACTGGGGACCTATAACATGGTTGCCATTGAACCCTAGGTGGGAGAACTTCGTTTATGCTTGGAGTTATATGCGGTACCCCCCACTCTGGAGGGCACTTCTGAATAGCGTTATGGTCTCCGTTTCTCGTACATTGCTTGTGCTCTTCGCCAGTTCGTTAACCGCTTACGCGCTCGCTATACATAGGTTCCGAGGCAGTCGTCTGGTTTTTTGGATAATTTTATCCACAATGATTATGGGTTCATTTCGAGTCATTCCAGTCATTCCGGGTGTCATACTCTTGATTCCATCTGTCATGATTGTGTATTGGTTAGGGTGGTTAAACACTTTCTGGGCTTTGATTATACCTGGATTCGTGAATGCTTACAGTGTGTTTCTTTTGCGGCAGTATATGATTACTATTCCGGATGAGGTGTTGGATGCGGCGAGGCTGTATGGTTGTTCAGAGTTTGGGTTGTTTTGGAGGATAATGCTTCCGTTGTGTAAGCCGGCTCTTGCAGCCATAGGGTTAATTAACTTCGTTTGGAGTTGGAACGATTACCTCTGGCCTCTGATAGTAATTTCCGATGAGAATATGTTCACAGTTCAACTAGCGCTCAGTTGGGCTAGTCCCTCTGGGCCGCTCGGTGCGGCCCTTATCACGCTTGTCACATTGCCTTTAATAATTTTTACAATAATCACCCAAAAATATCTTATAAAAGGCTTAGCTGGGCTTGGTTATAGGAGGTAAAAGTAATCCTAGGGATCAAAGAGAAAGACGTTAAAAGCTGCAAAAAAGAAACATCGATTGGCGTAAAGTCCTGAGAATTAAGTGGCGATAAGTGCCTGCTATCAGAAAATTAGTGTCAAGCGTTTGACGCTAATTTGTTATTTGTTTAATTTCGTTTCACGGGCTCTTAGGAAGTATAAATAGTCGTGGTGTTGGATGAAGTCTGCGACAAAATCGTTTGCTGGGTGGTTGCAAACTTGTTATGGCGTGTCCACCTGTTGAATTGTGCCCTCTTTCATTACCGCTACCCTATCCGCCATCACCAGTGCTTTTTCAACATTATACTATGGCTTTTTCTGTCTTTTTATCTAGAATGTGTATTCTGTTCATGTCGAATACAATCCATGCAGTGTCGCCGGGTCTGGTTCTATATGTCGGGGGTGTTACCGCCTTTATTATCATATCTCCAAGCTTTAAGTCTATGATCGCTTCGGATCCTAATGGCTCCATGGCGTAAACTTCGGTGCTGATGGAGTTAGGCATCTGCTTTTCATGTAGTGATATGTCTTGTGGTCTTACACCTAATATAATCTCAGAGCTGGTTGCATGCTCTTTTATTTCTTTCGTAAGATTTTTGGGAATCTCGAGGGAAAAGACTTCAGAGATTAGGGCTTTCTTTTCTTCTTCATAAGTGCAGTCTATGAAATTCATTGGAGGGCTGCCCATAAAGCCTGCGACGAATAGGTCTTCTGGCTTATCATATAGGTCAAGAGCTGTCCCTAATTGTCGTATTTTTCCTTGATGCATTACGGCAATCCTGTCTGCCATAGCCATAGCTTCTACTTGATCGTGGGTTACACATATTGTTGTGACACCGAGCTTTTCCTGCAGTTTCCTAACCTCCACTCTCATGTGGACTCTGAGCTTTGCGTCTAAGTTGGCTAGTGGTTCATCTAGCAAGAAGACTTTCGGATCTCTTATGATCGCCCTTCCCAGCGCTACTCGTTGTGCCTCACCGCCACTGAGTTGTCCAGGAACACGATCCAATAAATGCGACATTTTAAGGAGTTCTGCGGTTTCTTTTAATCGCTTTCTGATATCATCTTTAGGAACCTTACGCATTTTGAGTGGAAATGCGATGTTGTCTTTGACTTTCATGTGGGGCCAAAGTGCAAAGGTTTGGAAAACCATTGCTACGTCTCTGTCTTTCTCTGATACATCGTTGACTAATCTATCGCCGATATAGATGTTTCCAGATGTAGGGGTCTCTAAGCCAGCAATGCATCTGAGAGTGGTTGTTTTTCCACAGCCGGATGGGCCTAACAGTACTATGAATTCTTTGTCTTTGACATGTAGGTTTACGTTATCTACGGCAACAGTATTCTTGCCGAAGACTTTTGTGAGCTTTTCTAATCTAACTTCAACCACTTTTTTACCTCGCTGTGTAGCTAAGTCCCGTGAAACCCTTTATAAGATGTTTAGAGGTGATTATGCTGAAAATTATTAATGGTAGTGTGACATATACAGTACATGCCGCTACAAGATTTAGATGTGGAAGAGATCCACGGAAGTCCCATAGCCCCATGAGCGCTAGCTGCGTCGTGTATAAATTCGCATCCTTAATTACGACTAGAGGCCAGAGAAGATCGTTCCAGTTCCACACGAAGTTTATTAACCCTATGGCTGCGAGAGCTGGCTTACACAACGGAAGAACTATCCTCCAATATATTCCAAATTCCGAACAGCCATACAATCTAGCCGCATCGAACACCTCATCAGGTATAGTTATCATATACTGCCGCAGAAGAAACACAGTGTAAGCGTTCACAGCTCCAGGTATAATCAAAGCCCAATAAGTGTTCAACCACCCAAACCACAACATAAGCATGACAGAGGGAATTAGGGTGATGATACCTGGAAGCATCATTGTCGATATAATTATCCAAAAAATCAAAGGACCACCTCGAAACTTATATTTAGCGAGTGCATAGGCTGTTAACGAACTGCCAAGTAAAAGAAGCAACGTATAAGAGCCACTGACCAGAAAACTATTCATTAATACCCGCGGAAGCGGTGGCCTCAGAAAATCCCAAGCACGAATAAAGGCCATCCAGTTAGGATTATGCGGCCACCACGTTGTTATAACCCCCATGATTTCTTCTGGAGTCTTGAGGGATGAAATGAACAACCAGTAAAATGGGAGAATTGATGAAATAGCTCCGATTGTTAGGATAGAATATTTTAACGTGTTTACCGATATCTTACGTATGGGGCGAAGCCAGTCTTTAGTAATAAACCATCCCCCCTCGGCGCAGAAGTCTGAATTCAATCATGGCTATTACAAGTATTATTAGGAAGAGTATAACTGCTAGAGCCGCCCCATACCCAAATTTCAGATATGCAAAAGCCTGCCTATATATGTACTGTACGGCTACGGTAGTGGTAGGAATTTCACGAGTTAATGTGTATACTTCTGTGAAGACCTGAAGCGATCCTGCAGTAGCCGTTACCGCGCAGAATAAGATTGTAGGTTTGAGCAGTGGTACAGTTATGTGTCTAAAGGTATTCCATGCATTTGCGCCACTGATACGAGCAGCTTCGTGATATTCATTTGGAATGCTCTGTAACGCTGCTAGAAATATTATTACATTGAGCCCCATCCATTGCCATGTACTCATTATCATTACGCTGTAGAGGGCGTTCCAGACACTTAACCAAGCCACAGGAGGCAAACCAAACAGCCTTAATATAGCATTGAATGGCCCCCTCCAGTAGTCGTAGAGCCAACCCCAAACATAGGCTATTGCAACTGTTGAAGTGATTACCGGAAGGAAGTAAACTGTTCTGAACACTGATCTGCCCTTAATTGCCGTGTTTAAGGCTAAGGCTAAGATAAGCCCTATAAATATGCAGATTGGTTCGTACAATACGTATATAAAGCTGTGCTGTAGGGCTTCTAGCCAATACCTGTCTCCGAATGCTTCCACATAATTTTGTAAGCCGACCCACTTACCTCCAAAAAGGGGGGGTCTAAACTCCCAACTAGTAAAGCTTATGTAAAAAGCGAAACCCAACGGAAAAGCCCAAAATATTGCAAAACTCAAAAAAAATGGTATTAGAAAAATGTATGGGACGCGCGATCGTTTCACGGTATCTCCCTCTTCCCTGAATAATACTCTGCAACTATAAAAGTTGTTGCAAGGAGAAATATATTTATGTCGGCGCACATGATTAAATTATTGCGAGACGAGAGTTTTCGCTATATGAGAGAGGAGAATGAGGAAAACGAAGCAAAGTAAGAACACTATACATTTACTAATGCTGCTACTGCTCAACGCATTGGTATTAGCTAACTTGCCCATAACTGTCACTGCTCACCCCATTACAATAGAAGTCGTGTCGATTTATACTGAACCCGAAGAAAGAGCCCATTGGGACGTTCTTAAGGCGGCGTTCGAATCCGAGTACTCTGATATTGACCTAATATTGTCTCCCGTGGAGATGGATGACATATTTGATGAGGTCATGGAGAGGCATTTGCTGGGCACCGACTCAGACATTATATTTATGCACACAATGTGGTTACCTAAATTTGCTAACTATAAAGACCCCATAATTGCCCCAGCACCTTCTGATGTTGCACTGGACGTAGAGGCTAACTTTGTAAGCGCAGCGAAAGAGGCAGCGAAATACAAGGGGATTGTGTATGGTATTCCCACGGAATTCAACTCTCATGCGTTGGTATACAACCATAAAATAATCAAAGACAAAATAGATTCGCTTCCAACAGGTGATGATAAGACATTTCTCGCAGGTGTGCTTACGAAACTTAATGTAACCAAGGTGCCCCTGACTTATGTTGAACTCAAAAGAGCCGCTAGACTGCTTACGGTATGGAAGGAGGGAAAAATCTACAGCCCCGGGTTCATGCCCTACATAGATGGGAATGAAGAAAAACGCTATGAATTTATGAATTTGCTCTGGTCAAACAATGGAGAATTCTTGGACCTTTCTGGGGACCCCGCCATAGGGACAAAGCCATTTGGAACGCCCGAAGCGCTGTTCAACAGTCCGGCAGGACTTGAAGTCATGATGCTCTTCAATGATCTCAGCACCAAGACATCAGCTAATCCGTCATATGACCCTGATATACTTCCCGACATCTATTGGACTGCTTGGTACGAGGAGACGGTGGCTATGGTGATAATTCCAGGATGGTTCACCTACATAAGAGGCGCCATGGGAGCCCGCTTTAAAAATATAGGAGTTGCGCCAGTACCAGTAGGACCACAACCCGGTGCAACGACTGCATCTGTCACATACGCCTGGATGATGGCGGTTACCGAAAAATCCGCGACAGAAGGTAGGGCCGATGCTGCATGGACATTCTTGAGATGGCTAAACCAGCCGCGGTCTGCTGACTACATAAAGCCTACGCCTGCCTTGCCTATCGGACAAATTCCAAAGGGAGGCCCCTGTTCAATAATGGGTGATTGGCTCATCACTGATTCCACAATGCCTAGCAGAATCGATGATCAACTGTATGGAAAAGTTAGCGTAGGTGGAGTACCTACAACACTCATGCGAGATGACTTTTGGTTCGGAGGATTCATGGACCAAGCTACCCTCTACGGAAGACCAGATAAAGCCTTCCAAAAAAGCGAGGAAGTACAGGACAAAATAGGGTTCATGTTCGAATCTGTTGCAAGTTTTGGTGCAGCCCCCGCGTCTACATTAGCTTCCGCAGAAGGTGAAGTAAACGACATTCTTCCGATACCGGGCGACATAGACATGAATGGTGACGTAGGCACTGGCGACGCCATTCTTTTAATCTTGGATTATGGTGCTGTACCTATTAGTCCTAAATGGAACAGAGGACGATCTGACGTCAACGACGACAACAAAGTGGACATCGCAGATGCTTCCATAATCATGTACAACTGGCCGCTTTAATTAGGAGGAGAATGGAGAGGAAAATAAATGAACAAACTGAAAAACTCTATCCCGCTGCTTCTAACTCTGGCGCTTATCACAGCCACAGTGAATTTGAGTCCAGTCTACGCCAGCCCTACCGGCCTACAAGTGCTAGATGCAATAGATGGTGATGCCTCCATCGTTCACAGTGAGTACATACCAGGCGCATCGTTCACTGTTAACGTATACGTGGACGATGTCGAGCACCTCTTTGGCTTCGAATTTAAGCTTGTGTACCTTCCAACCATCGTAAACGTTCTAAGCGTCGACAAAATCACCCTAGGCGAGGAATGGTACCCCAGCGGCGGCGGCTTCGGAGGCCCCTCAACAATCGGACCAGCACCCGGTGGTCCCTCAATAGTATGGTACAAGGAAGTAAACAATGAATTAGGCTATGTATGGTACGCTGTGACCTTGGGCACCGACTCCCCCAACTACGCAACTGGGCTATCCGGAAGCGGAACATTGGCGACCATCGAGTTCACTGTTAACGGCGAGGGTGGAACCATCCTAGACCTAGTCGAAACTGATCTCCGCAACCCTCAGGCTGAAGAGATCCCCCATGAGGTATCTTACGCCACCTACACAAATGTTCCGGGCGCACCGACAGCAAGCTTTACAGCCGACCCAACCACCCTAGAGATAAAGCAAAAAGTACGATTCGATGCCTCAGCGAGCTATGACCCAGACGGATACATCGTAAGCTACTATTGGGAGTTCGGCGATGGAACCAACGAAACCAGCGTAGATCATTCCGGAAGGCCTACACCAATGACAGACCACGCTTACAGCAACCCTGGAAAATACAGGGTCAAACTTACTGTAACTGACAACTCAAGCGCCCAAAGCATGGCTACAGCCCCCATCACAGTCAATCCGCCAAGCACACCGAATGCCAAAATAACTGAGGCAGAGCCAGAATTCAGAAACATCAAGCTTTCAGGTAAGGAGTATGGTATCAACTTCTTCAGCATGAACAACTTCATCGTCTACGTTCAGAACCTAGCCAACGGACCCACGTATGTTTATGTCAGCTTCACCATAACCAGAGACGGCGACTTCGTGTATTACTTTGAAACAGCTCCGTTTACATTTGCAGAAGGCACCTATGAAGTGGTACACAAATTCAACACTCAGTATGAAGATCCAGAGCAGTATGAAACCAATGAGGTAATAGGTGAGTACATCGTGAAGGCACAAGTCTGGTACTCATCAGATGGCTACACCTATTTTCAGGGAAACATAAAGAGCTTCAAGTTCAAAGTCACACCATAAGCGCCAAAGTCAAGAGAAACCCTAAAGCGCGCACAAGCACGCAACCCCCCTAATTTTTTTATCTTCTGTCTCTCAGAGGAATGCATGTGAGACACAAAATTTTCCAAATAATGGTGTCAATTTCATTCCTAATCATAATGACCGTGACCATACCCCTTGGCTATGCATACGAATGGTCGCCTGACATGGGACTCACTTGGAATGAGAACATTGATGGAAACCCCTCAATAGCCCAAGCAAGCGACGGAAAAATCTGGGTTGTTTGGAACTCGTACAGAACGGGTAACGGCGAGATCTTCTACAAAGTTTACGACTCATCCAAGGTGCATCCATGGTCTTCAGAAAAAAACCTAACCGCAAACCCAAACGCAGACAAGACACCATCCATCATGCAAGCAAAAGACGGCAAAATCTGGGTTGTCTGGTCAACGAACAGAGACGGAAACTATAAAATCTACTACAAGACATCAAGCGATAACGGCGCAACCTGGTCACTAGACCAAAACCTAACCGCAATCCAAAACCCAAAAGACGACGAGCATCCCTCAATCATGCAGACTGCCAACGGCACGATTTGGCTCGCATGGTCAGCGAACAGAACTGGAAACTATGAAATCTACTACAAGACGTCCCATGATAACGGCGCAACCTGGTCAACGGACAAATTTCTCAACTACACAGACACAGATGATCGGAACCCATCAATCACGCAGACTGCAGACGGCAAGATATATTTTGTCTGGGTGAGAAATGCAGACCAAGACAAAGATGGAGACGCAGATTTAAACATCTGGTACAAGACCTATTACTATTCCTCCATTTGGAATAAGTGGATGTGGAGCAGCGGCATCAATCAAGTCACCACTGATTTAGATGTATTAAATGGGAATCCATCAATCACGCAGACAAAAGACGGCAAAATCTTGGTTGTCTGGAATTCCGACAAAGTAGGCGACCAAGAGGACCTATATTATAGGATTCTATTATCTGCAGAACTGCCAACAAGGCTAACCATCAATCAGGGAGGGGACTTCGCGCCGTCCATCATGCAGGCAGCGGACGGAACCATATGGATTGTTTGGGCAGCATATAGAGCCGATAATTTTGACATTTATTACATGACAACCAAAATACTCCCACCACACGATGTGGCTATATTTAGCGTCATTCCTACCGAAGCCACAGTAAATCAAGGACAAACGGTCTCCATCGAGGTTGTAGCTCAGAATCATGGAACGAACAATGAAAACTTCAAAGTCAGACTCTACGCCAACTCAACCTTAATAAATGAGACAACAATTGGTCTGTCTTCCGGACAATTGTACCCAATAACCTTCACATGGAACGCTCTAAACACCGGCACATATAAAATATGGGCTAACGTGAGCGTTGTTAATGGAGAAATCTACATCCTCGACAACTTCTTTCCCGCCCTTCTAGGCGACGTGAATGGTGACCGAACCGTTAACAATTCAGACTTGTCTGCCTTAAGCAACGCCTACGGACTCGAGCCTGGAGATCTCAGCTGGAATCCCAACTGCGACTTCTACGGAGATAACAAGGTTGACGCTTACGACTTGTTCGACCTAAGCAAAAACTACGGGAAGTCCCAATAAAATGGAGGCAATTTGGTTTCCAGAACAAAGTTTAAATTTAAATGTTCACACTAGACACTCAACCTTGTGGTGGAAATTGAATAAATCTCTCTTAATAATCATTATTTCTCTCTTGGTTAACATGGGCAACATGGTTGTAGTGAATCCAGTTTTTACCCAGCCTAGCACCGTACTTTACGTGGACCCTCCAAGCATCATAGACACAACCAAGACGCCTGGCACCAATTTCACCATAAACATAAACATCAAAGACGTCACCGACCTCTATAAGTTCAACTTCGATTTAACATACGAAAAAAGGGTTTTAACCGCCACCAACATTACCTTAGGCTCTTTCTTCCCATCAAACTTAATCATTCCTCCTTATATTTATATAAACGACTATGAAGGCTACGCAAACCTCAATGTCAGACTCAACACTTCCATTACGAAGGTTGGGGTGAGTGGAAACGGAACGTTGGCGACCATCAGATTCATTGTTGACGCCCTAGGTGAATCCGATCTATACCTGAGCAACACCATACTCTTTGACTCCGGAGGAAGATTGATTGAACACGGTACACTGAACGGCTACTTCATTAACGTGGTGCCCGTGACCAAGCTTTACGTGGATCCTCCTAGCATCATAGACACAACCAAGACGCCTGGCACCAATTTCACCATAAACATAAACATCAAAGACGTCACCGACCTCTTTTCCTATGACCTCAAGCTAATGTACGATACAACCCTTCTAAACGTGGCCACAGTCTCTATAGGCTCCTTCTTCCCTAACCCGCAGAAATGGCGCAATGAAACGAACGAAGAGTCAGGCTACGTATGGTACGCTGTCTCCATGCCTGCTGGATCGAAAGCCGGGGTGAGCGGAAGCGGAACACTACTGACTATTAGCTTCAACGTCACCTCCACAGGTGAAACCATTCTAGACCTGTACACAGTGAAAATCCTCAACCATATTTCGATGACTATCCCTAAAAATGTATACGACGGCTACTTCAGCAACATACTGCGACTCACAAAGCTTTACGTAGACCCCGAAAACACCATTAACCCAGATCTAGTCGCAGGCAAAAACTTCACAATCAACGTAAACATCCTCAACGCCACCCTTCTCTATGGCTTCGATTTCTTCCTAAACTACACCACAACAGTCTTAACCGCCACTAACGTCACCCTTGGCCCCTTCTCATCTGGCTCACAGATAGTGCACGTGGAAATAAACGACATCTTAGGCTATGTACAGTACAATGTCGTCATGCCAGGGGTGACTGGAGACGGAATATTGGCGAACATCACTTTCACCGTTGACTCTATAGGTGAATCCCGTCTAGACCTATGTAACACCAGACTTGTTGACTCAGCAGGACAACCAATTGAACACGACACACTTGACGGCTACTTCAGCAACAAACCCATAATCCACGACATAGCTATCACCAACATTATAACAACTGTAACCACCGTGGAAGTCGAGAATGGCATATCCATCTCAGTAACCAAACACGTAAGCGAGGTGCATGCCGGTGAGAAAGTAAATGTCACAGTATCCGTCGAAAACAATGGAACCATATCTGAAACTTTCAACGTCACCGCCTACTATGACGACACCGTCATCGGCATCCTCAAGAACGTAACCCTCACAGAGGGCTTCAAAACATCATTAATCTTCGAATGGAACACGGAGGGCGTGGCAGCAGGCAACTACTCAATATGGGCTGAAACAAGCGATGTCGAGGGGGACATCAATCCAAACAATAATAAATTTACCATGGAAGGTGGGTTTAAAGTGCTGGCGAGCCCACTGCCCACAGAACTTATCGTCGCCGCCGTTGCCAGTGTTTCCATCATCGCGGTCACATTGGTCTACTTCATAAAGTTCAGAAAACCAAAGCCAGTTGCTGAAGGCACACTAAGCGAAAGCAAGGGTTAAGTTGCTCTATATATAAAGAATGAACTCTAGAAACCTTAAAATATTTTCTTGACTAATCTTAAATGGGGAGAGAGTGGAATCTTGAAGAAACCTTTCCTGATTTTGGTAATTTTGCTTCTGGTTGGCATGGTCGGCATGGTTTTGATAAGTCCGGTTGACGCCCCTGCCTTCAAAATTTTCGTTGATCCTTCAAGCATCACTGGGCTGCAACCAGAAACGCCGGTGACAATTAGGCCTGATGGCGATGGATACTATAAAAGCTGGACTAAGCGAACCGTTGTGCTTAGGCCTAACGCTTCGGGAACCTACAGTGGCTGGACTGGAAGAACTCTTACACTTAATCCTAACGGCGAGGGAACCCACAGGGAGTGGTCTGGTTGGACTCACCTCCGACCTAGGGCCGCTGAAACAGACGAAACAATTTGGGAAACAGGTTGGATTGGTGATTACAGGGCTTGGGACGATTGGCCAGAGGTAGATTCCCCCGACGACACCTATGTTGCAACATTCTTGAATAACTACAATGAAACATCACTCTTAACGCGTGTAAGCGATCTGCCCCCCGAACGCCTAGGTCTCACCATAAACAAGGTGAGGACCAACATTGTTGCAAAAAAGACTGCGGGAGATGACCAGGTGCAGATGATGCTTTGTAGTACACTCAATGCAAATGTTTCTTCATTCACCGCAGATTCGGGCTGGAATGGCTGGACGACGGGGAGGGTGGGAAGCAGCCCATGGTTGAATAGGGAAGATTGGCCTTCGAATTACGTTTATACCAGCGTCTCAAATGACAAAATAGGCAACTTCACTTTCGACGATGTTCCCTCAGGGATAGAATGGACTACCCCAGCGGGGGTATATGTGCGCCTCAGAACTTGGCAGAGCGTCGCCGGCAACGATACAATAAAAATTCACCTGTATAACGGAACAACTTGGAAGGAGTTGATACCCTTTGCTCCACCAGCGACTGGTACACCACTCGCTCGTCTATACAGAGATATTGACGTTTCCGATTTTCTGAACTCAGTAACAAAGATTAATAACGCTCAAATGCGCCTCGAGAAGATTACAGATAGTAGTGGTGTTGCTGACACTATTTACGTAGACTATGCTTGTATACGTATCGGAGGGGCGAGAAATCCTAGTAGTTATGGAGTCCCAAAAAGCTTGACAACCTCGTACGCGACTTACTCCAGCGACTGGTCAACCAATCCCATCACAGGCTTGGCTTGGACTTGGTCAGATATAGATGCTTTACAGGCTGGTGTGCGGTCAGTGCAGGTTGGTGCTTCATTTGAGGGCTATTTATGGGTCACCCAACTATACGTAGGCATCCAAACAAGCCAAGGAATCTACAAGGATTGGGATGATTGGCCAGACCCTACTGGCCCTAACAAAGGAGACGAGGACTACTTCACTGCAACCGCCAACGCACAACGTCAAAGTTCAGCGTTGCCAGATCACACCTCCGAAACTTGGACCATATCAAAAGTGAGGGTTACCATCGTCGCGCGAACTAATGCAACCACAGATGAGAAAGTGCAGCCGATGCTGCTTCCGGGTCCAGCAACTGCTGAGGCGAATGTTGATGGATTTGATGGTACTTATGGTAGTGGCTGGACGAAGGTGGGAACCACGCCATGGTTAGGTGCGGCAGATTGGTCTCCTACTGGTGGTAATTACATTTACCAAAGCGCTTCCACAGGTCCACCTAGCAAAATGGGCGATTTCTCTTTCGCAAACGTTCCCACAGGGATACCATGGGGCGCAGTGACGTTGCGCATTAAAACTTGGACAAGCGGCGGTGTCGACGGCTTCGACCCAATGAATATTGAACTGTATGATGGATCAACCTGGAGCTCAACCCCCCCGTTTACTCCAACCAACACTACTGCGCCTGGAAACTACATGGATGTTGATGTTTCCAGTTTTCTGACCACAGTAGACAAGATTAACGCCGCTAAAATGCGCATCACGAAGGGTAAACTTGGTACTGAAGACACTATCTACGTAGATCATGCTTACCTACTTGTCTCAGTGGTGACACACTCCTTAACAACCACCTATACAGAATACACAAGCGAGTGGTCAACCAATCCTGCTACAGGCTTGGCTTGGACTTGGTCAGATATAGATGCGTTAGAGGTGGGCGTAAAATCAGTACAGAGCGGCGCCGCGTGGACAGGTGAAATAAGGGTTACTCAACTATACGTTAAAGTCATGGAGGCTGCAAATTACGCAAACTGGGATGATTCACCAGACCATAACAGTGACACTGACTACAATTCAGCAATCTCAAGCGGACTGGATCAAAGTTCAGGATTAGAAAACCAACCCGCCGGCGTAACTTGGACCCCAGCAAGGGTGCAAGTCACAGTCGTTGCGAAAACTGATATCCCCACAGATGAGAAGATTCGATTAATGCTGGTTATTGGAACGACTGTCTATCTGGCGGGGTATAGTCAAAGCCTATCTACCTCCTACTTGACTTACTCACAGGCATGGGATACCAATCCTGCTACTTTGGGGCCTTGGGACTGGACAACTATAAATAATTTGCAGGCAGGCGTGAGATCAGTGTTGGGCACGGCTCCTTGGACAGGTGAAATAAGGGTTACTCAACTATACGTTGTAGTCGGCGAGGCTGGAACTTACGATGACTGGAATGATACGACACAAGATGGCGACGCCACCTACGTTTCCGCAACCATGGACGGGATGCGAGAAACTTCTACACTGAGCGATGTCACCGATCCGGGATGGACCATAGCCAGAGTTAGAGTCGTCATCGTCGCGCGCAACGTAACCACTAATGAAAAAGTGAGCCTGATGCTTCGCATTGGAGGAGTGCTGTATGCATATCCGGAGACAGGATACGAATTGACTACAGATTATCAAATGTACACCGCGGATTGGGGAATGAATCCTCGGTACTATACCGCGTCACCTTATACTGGACCTTGGAACTGGACCGCTATAAATGCGTTGGAGGCAGGCGTGACATCAATAATGGGTGCTGACAATTTCTGGACGGGTGAAATAAGAATAACACAACTATACGTTGAAATCGCAGGCCCACGATTCACAGTCGATATTAAGGCCGAAAACGTTGTCAGCCTCAACAGCTTTGACTTCAAGCTAATATACGACACATCCGCCATAAGCGCCACCGGAATCATCGTAGGCAGCCTCTTCGATGGAACCACCCCATATACCGAAATAAACGACGCATCAGGCTACGCACGGGTAGCATCCGTGAGCGAAGTGGTGAACTTCAGTGGAAACACAACATTGGCAACCATCATCTTCCTCGTTGACTCCACAGGCGCAACCATCCTAGACCTGTCCATAATTAAACTCCTCAACCATTTGTTGGTGGAGATCCACTGGATACTAGGCGACGTGGATGGTGACCGAACCGTTGACACTTCCGACTTGTCTGCCTTAAGCAACGCCTACGGATCCAAGCCCGGAGATTCCAACTGGAATTCAAAATGCGACTTCAATAGTGACGACAAGGTTGACATTTACGACCTGTTCGACCAAAGCAAAAACTACAGCAAAACCTACGCGTACGACGGCTACTTCAGCAATATTTAATCGTAACAAAAAGAAAAAAGATGGATAAAATCGGCTACATAACATCGCTGATTTTCAACCTCTTTCTTTTTATTTCGGCGAGAACTGATTTAAGAGGAGACGGGGCATAAAAAAGCATATTTTGTGATTTTGACCGCTGTTAAGAAACTTTTAATTGATTGGAACAATATTAATTAAATAGAAAGGAGAAGGAAAAATGCGTGGAAAACGTAAATTTTGGTTGCATCTTGTTCTCTTTCTTTCGCTCATTGTTACCACAGCCACAGTGAATTTGAGTCCAGTCTACGCCAGCCCCACCGCCCTAAAAGTGATTCCTCCTATAATCATAGACACAAGCAAGACGCCTGGCATGACGTTCACTGTTAACGTATACGTGGACGATGTCGAGAGCCTTTCTGGCTTCGATTTTAGGCTACTATTCGACCCAACCGTTCTACACGCCACCAAAATCACCCTAGGCGACTTCTTCGGAGGCCCCGAAACAATCGGCCCAGCACCCGGTGGCCCCTCAATAGTATGGTACAATGAAATAAACAATATCACAGGCTATGTATGGTACAGTGTCACCTTGGGCACCGCCTCCCCCGACTTCATAACTGGGCTATCCGGGAGCGGAACATTAGCAATCATCGAGTTCATTGTTAAGGAAGTGGGTATAACCCTTTTAGACCTAGTCTACACTGACCTCCGCAACCCTCAGGCCGAAGTGATACCCCATGAAGTATTCGACGGCTACTTCAGCAACACAGGTTATGCCACTCCAGTAGCCGACTTCACCTTCACTCCAGCCAGTCCAATTCTGGGAGAAACAGTAACCTTCGACGCTTCAGCATCATACCATCCAGACGTTAGCAGAACCATCGTTAGCTGGGACTGGAAGTTCGGCGATGGCTCCAATGGCAGCGGGAGAATCGTGTACCATAATTACACAGATGCTGGGGGGGGAACCCAAACCGTAACCCTAACCGTCACCGATGACTCAAGCCCACCCTTAACAGACACTGCCAAAAAAGACGTGATAGTTTCCGGACACAACGTAGCAGTCATCAACGTACAGCCCAATCAAACCTACGTAATGCAAAACCGCACAATTTCCATTAATGTTACAGTTAAGAACAAAGGTTCAGAAACCGAAAAACTTAACGTAACCGCCTGCTACAGCGGCACCCCTGTTGCGCCTCTAAAGACCACAGGACTATTTCCAAACAAGAACACAACCTTAACTTTCCTTTGGAACACCTCAGGCGTAGTAGAGGGAACATACATAATAAGCGCAAACGCGAGCCAAGTCGAAGGAGAAGACATTCTTGACGACAACATTAAAGAAGACGGCACAGTAGCAGTGGTCTTAACTCCAGTCCACGACATAGCTGTAACCAAGGTAACGGCTTCACCAAGCACAGTGATGGTTGGCGACAACGTAAACATCGACGTAACCGTAGCAAACCAAGGTTTCATGCCAGAAACCTTCGACGCAAGCGTATACTATGACACAAACCTCATAGAAACAAAAACCGATATTACAATACCAGAATTAACAAGCCAAAAACTAACCTTCACGTGGAACACAGCAAGCGTACATTGGGGAGTATACTCAATAAGCGCAAACGTCAGCGAAGTTCCTGATGAAATCAATACAGCCAACAACAACTTGACCGACGGCACAGTTGGAGTTGCTCTTCACAACATAAAAGTCTCCAGCCTAAGTGCTCCTACATCAGCAGTAGTTGGGACAAAAGTAGAAATCGAGGCTGTCCTGAAAAATGAAGGAAGACAAACCGCAACATTCACAGTCTCCTTCTACAACGATACCACATTAATTAAAAATCAAACTGTTGAAGACCTAGCTCCATCCGCCACAACAAGCCGAACCGTCCTTTGGGACACTACAAGTGTAGCCACAGGACTTCACACTTTAAAGGTTAAGGTACCTCAACTTGAAGGCGAACTCGTTGTGACTGACAACGAACTCGCCCGAGGAATTTCTCTCGTTCCAACGGTGCGCAACATAGCAATCACGAGTGTCACAGCAAATCCAACCACAGTTATCAGAGGAAAAACAGTTAAAATCAATGTAACCATACAAAACCAAGGCAACGTGGATGAAAACGTCACCATAAGCTTATCCTACGACACAACCCCCCTAGAAACACAAAATGGCATAATACTACCTGCAGGAGAAAGCAAAACCATAAACTTCACATGGAACACACCAGCAAACATCGCCTTAAAAACGTACACAATAAAAGCTGACGTCCCTCTGATAGAAGGAGAAAACCCAGACGACAACACAAAAACCACCCAAGTCACCATAGCAATACACGACATAACTGTGGTCAGCGTCACACCATCTAAAACAGAAGTTGTAGTTGGAGAGTCACTTAATGTCACTGTTGTTGTTAAGAATCAGGGCAATTTCACCGAGCCGTCGTTTTCTGTAACCGCCAAATACGGCGACAACACCATAGGAACACCCATCAACGTCAACAACTTAGCCAAAGAACAAACCAAAACTGTCACTTTCACTTGGAACACAACAGGCGTGAGCCCAGGAACATACAAGATAAAAGCAAGTGCAAGCACAGTCCCAGACGAAGACGACACAACAAACAACATTCAAGAAGACGACACAGTAACAGTGAAGCTAAGAAGCACCGTCTCAATCTCGACAACTCCGAACACTGTGACAGTAGGCGACAAAGTCACCATAAGCGGATCCATCGACCCAAAGCGCGCCGAAGTGACAGTAATGATACGGTACAGAATCCAAGGAACACATACTTGGAATGACCTACCAGCCACCCAAACAAACGTAAACAGCCAATACTCATACACATGGACACCATCGGCTGCTGGAACCTACGAAGTGAAGGCCAGCTGGGAAGGTGACGAAAACACCCAGCCCAACGAAAGCACTATCTTCATCATTAAGGTAAATGAGGCGCCAACAGGTGTCCCCCTTTACCTCATAGCAGCTGCCGGGGCAATAGTCATTATTGCTATCGGCATCGCAGCCTACTCTCTGAAAAGGAAAAAACATTAAACTCAAACACCTCTAATCCCCTTTTTTACTCGTTGCGCCTGTTCACTCCAATGCCATAAAAAAGCATCAGAAACGTTGTCGAAAACTTTATAACACAACGCACCGAGGCAACAATACCATGCGGGTAAATTCTCAAAGTCTCAGCGCATTCAAAACGAAAAGTGATAGAAATGCATTTCTCGGTCTGTGGGCTTCGGGTTTTTGTTACTTCGCGGCACTTGGTTTCATTCTCCCATTCTTGCCCTTACTCTTAAAAATGTCAAACTTGACCTATGCCGAAATTGGCGTAATCTACATGGTTGGTTTAATTTTTCCTGTGTTGCTCCAGACTCTGTGGGGAGCTCTCGCTGATAGAATTGGAAGAAGAATAATAATTATAGTAGCAACCATAGCAGCCGCCATCATTTCTGGACTATACCCGTACGCTTCAAGTTTTATTCAGTTTTTACTACTTGGACTGCTTTGGTACACTTTCCTAGCCGCGGCAACAACGGTCACCCCCGCATTGGCTATGGACATAGCTGGGCCATTCACCGTGGGAAAACGCTTTGGAAGGTACAGAATATCCGGATCAATAGGGTGGATCACAAGCACCGCAACAGGTGGGCTGATCGCTGAAAGTCTGGGCATCAAAACCATATTTTACCTAGCAGCCATTTTTTATTTGCTATCCGCCATTTTTATTCAAATTTCCATAAGAACCCAGCCAGCGAGAAAAAATGAAGCCAGCAAACATGGGAACTTGCGTCCACTGATCAGAAATAAGAACCTTGTAATTTTTCTCGCAACAATTTTTATGGCTAATATTTCAGCAGCCACTTTTCTATCTTTCCTTTCATTGTATATTAGCAAACTCGGTGGCTCTGATGCCGTCATCGGTTGGGCTTTCTCCATAGCAGCGGTAACAGAAGTTCCTTGCATGACATACTTAGGAGCACTCTCGGATAAAATTGGAAGAAAACCCCTACTCGTTGCCGCTCTTTTTTCTTACCCGATCAGATTATTCCTCTATACACTCGTGAGCGAACCCAATCTAACTTTACCGATACAACTTCTACACGGTCTAACGTTCGGCGTGTTCTATGTGGCCTCGGTAGCATTCGTATCCGATATAACATTAGAAAGTCGAGGAACCGCATTAGGACTGTACAATACTGCGTCTTATGCTGGGTCAGCAGCAGGATCCGCACTTGCAGGAGCTCTCGCAGACAGCCAGGGTCTGGTCAACATGTATCGATTCATGACCGCATTTTCGTTCGTCCCAGCCTTGCTCTTCACCTTCACAGCCAAAGAAACCCTAAGGAATCACTAGCAAGACCTATATCCTTCTCATGAGTCCTTTTGAAGAGATCAAATTTCAATTTTAGTATCAGTGCGCTTTAAGAATGCTATTAATTCTTTTTTATAAGGCATGGCTGTTATCGCCCCTCGTTTTGTTACCACTAACGCTCCGAGGGCATTCGCTACAGTAACGCATTTCTCTAAATCCCAACCTTTGCACAACCCTACGAGGAGCCCAGCGTTCCACCCGTCACCCGCTCCTGTTGTGTCAAGGGCTTTAACCCTAAAAGCAGTCATTTGGACCGTTCTTCCATCCCTACTCATTGTGAAAGAACCTTCGCCGCCAAGCTTGATTCCAACAATTCCGATCCCGTATTTCAACGCTCTTCGAGCTGCTTCCTCAGTTTCACTTGTTCCTAATATAAACTCAGCTTCCTCCTTGGAAAAAGTAGCTATGTCGGAAAGCCTTAATGCTCGACTATATGTTTTTCGAAGAGTTGCTAGGGAATTCCAGACATCAACCCTCAATGTTGGATCAAAAGACACCTTAACTCCACTTTTTCTAGCACACTTAATAGCCTTGAAAATAGCCTCTCTACACGGATTTTGCGAAAGGGCAAATCCAGAAACATGAAGAATGCTAGCCTTGGCTATGTAACTCGGATCAATATCATTAGGCTCAAGAGCACTGTCCGCTGTTTCGCCAGTCCAAGGCTTTCGATAAAAGAAAAAAACTCGTTCTCCAGAGGTCGGCTCATTAGCGACAAAACTGATGGTAGTGCGCCTACCCCTTTTAACCTTAACCTGCGAAATATCAACCTTGTTTCGCTTTAGCTCTTCCCGCAAAAATTCGCCAAATGGGTCGTCTCCAACAGCTGTTATCGCCCCACCGCTTACCCCCAACCTTGAAACTCCAACGATCGTATTCATAGGTGCGCCGCCAAAACATTTCTCAAATGCCAGCGCCTTTACATATGGTCCAAGCTTTGTGGATACAAAATCTATGAGTATTTCTCCTATAGCGATCACTTGAGGATTCATCAAGAAATCCCAGCATCTGTTTTCACAGAGTAGTTATAAAAAAGATTGCTTTTCAATGAACAATTTTATTGATAAATTTTTTTATATTACATATCTTTTAGGGGTTCTCTCACTGTGTACTATAAATCTTTTATCAAGGAACAAAGAAAACAACTTTGATGCCACATGATCAAGTTTGGAAGCTTTATTCCCCAAGGTTTTCTCGGCGATCTAGCTGGTTACGCTCCTAAAAGAGGGTTCGAGGCGATCAAAAATGTTGCACTTCAGTGTGAAAGACTGGGCTTTGATTCCATATGGGTGTACGATCACTTTATAACTACTCCAGCTTCGAATGAACCATGCTTCGAGAGTTGGACCACCTTAAGTGCACTGGCTACATTAACTAAGAAGCTTGGTTTAGGACAACTTGTCACATGCAACTCTTATAGATATCCATCAGTCTTAGCAAAAATGGGAGCAACATTAGATGTCATAAGTAACGGTAGACTGAATCTAGGAATAGGCGCTGGCTGGTACAAGCTTGAATACGATGCATATGGCATACCTTATCCGAAAGATTCTGTGAGGCTAGCTCAACTCCGAGAGGCAGTTCAGATAATCAAAAAGATGTGGACAGAGGATGAACCAAGCTTTCATGGGCAATACTACAACATAGACAAGGCAATCAGCAACCCAAAACCCATTCAAAAGCCTCACCCTCCAATACTGATTGGCGGCGAGGGGAAGAAAGTCACGCTTGGAATAGTAGCTGAATTGGCTGATAGATGCAATTTTGGCGGTCCCATCACTCCTCAACGCTATAAGGAAGTGCTAGAAGTTCTGGGTGAGCACTGCAGAAAGGTCGGTAGAAAAATAGACCAGATTGAGAAGACACTTATCGCCGACTACACGGTGATCGCGAAGAACGGATCTGTGCTCAATGAGAAAATCAGGAAATTCAAACCAAAGGGCGTTTCAAAGGCTCAGTTTATCGAGGGAAACCTTGTCGGCACACCTGAAGAGGTCATAAGCAGAATAGAAGAGTTCATCGATATTGGAGTCACTTACATTATGATGCGATTCCCAGACATGATGAAAGATGAACCACTCCAGCTATTCGCTGACAAGGTTATGCCAGCGTTTCGATGAACTACTTACTTTGGCGTCGCTCTCACTGGGGCAGCTGTTATTTTATCCGCGAAAATCGTAACCGTCTTTTTTGGATTCGGATGCTCCTGAACATACGTTACTGGACGATCCAGCGTGGGCGGGTGCATGCAAGCGATTCTAAAGCTAGTTTGTTGCCAGCTTCCACCGTCGCAGTAAAGCTCTATTGTTCTCGCCTCTAATATGGGTCTCATTCCGAGGGTCACTGCCTTGGGCGGTAGTCCGTAAGGGTTTCCGCCGATTCCACAAAAACTGTTGATTACAAAGGTATCCGAATTAAGGTCGATAACTCTAGTTCTGGACTTTTTGAATTCTTCAGGCGTTAATCTAACATAAAACGTGTTTACAGGCTCGTTGAATGCGATATGCCCATGATATCCGATTCCGCCGTAGGCGGTGTCTATGCCCCCCAACTCCTTTATTTTTTTGTCAATGGCGTCAGGGTTGAACGGATCTGGAAACCAAGTTTGTTCTTCTGGTATTCTGGTTGCTTTTTTTAAGAGGTTGAAGAGTTTTCTCTTCATGTATCCTTTAAAGCTCATTGGATGATTTTGAGGTACAGGTCTTCCCTGCCAATCCAAGTATTCATCCATGTTGAAAGTCCAAACGTTCTTCCAACTGATTTTTTCTTTGTTTGAAAGAGCTGCAAGAACTGGATATTGAGGCGTAGGACCGACGGGCAATATTATTTTTGTTGGTTTGCCAGCCTCGTTATTCGTTTTTATTTTGTCCGCGATTGACCTTGCAAATGTCCGGTATAGCGTGTCTGTGTCAGGAAGAATCACTACCTTCAATGGGCTCCAGCTGTCTATTTTTTCTGCTGGCATCGTGAGGAGTTTTTCCATATCCTCTGCACTGAGGGTTACTTTTTCCACTATTCCTTCAAATCTTGGCACAGTTAGCCCTCCAATCAATTTTCTTTTTTTCACTCGAAAGAATCAGATGGCGTATTTAAAGTAAATAAAAGTTTCCAGCCCTTTTATTCGACTATAGTAGCAGTATAATCGTGCAGTCTTATGATTTATCGTACTCTCTGTAAAAATCTTTCACGACGTTATATAGTTTTGTGAATAGATGATAAGTCTTTTCGTATTCATTATGATTTTCCATATTTGGGTTCTGAGTGTCGACAATTTCTATCATGCTTTTTGCTGCTTCTTCGAGGCTATTATACACTCCGATTGCTACTAACCCCATCATTGCTGCTCCAAGCAGTGAAACCTCTTCTACAGAGGTTTTCTGAATGGGCAAGCCGAAAACGTCTGCTTGTATCTGCCTCCATAATATAGACTTTGCACCGCCACCTCCGGTCCGTATAGTTTTCCCCTTTATGCCATTCTCAATCATAGCATCATATATCCACTTTAACGTGTAAATGCAACTCTCCATAAGAGCCCTTATCACATGAGCCTTCTTGTGCCTCAAGGTCAATCCAAATATTACACATTTTGCATAAGGATCTCTCACTGGGAATCTCTCGCCACTAAAGAACGGCAAAATTAACAATTTCTCTGCCGTAGCTTTCACTTTTTCAGCTTGTTTGGTAAGCAAATTATATGGATCTTCATTCAGACGCTTAGCCCTTGTAACTTCTAAATGCCCAAATTCGTCTCTAAACCATCTTAAGCCTATTCCAGCATTGTTCACAGCGCCTCCTGGAAGTCTAAGTCCGTAGCCTATGTAATAACAAAAGAATCTCATATCGTTGCTTTTGTCTATCATTGGCCGTTCAGATACAGACCGTATGGCACCGCTTGTTCCTATATTTAATGCAAGTAAGCTCCTCTCAATGGCACCGAGACCTACGCTGTGAAGGGCACCATCAGACGCGCCAAGTACCATAGGTGCACCTTCACTCAAGCCTAATGATTCCGCAACGTGTTTGGGTAATGTTTGTAAAACCTCTTCACCGTCACAGAGGTGAGGTAGCTTACTTTCATCAACTCCAATTAACGAAAGGGCAAGATCGCTCCATGTGAGTTTGTGAATATCCAGTAATTGGCTGCCACTTATGACCGATTTGTCGATATGTGGTTCTCCAAGAATTTTATACGTAACATAATCCTTAGCTGACACAAACCATCTTGCTTCTTCTATTATCTTAGGTGCTGTGAGGCTTAGCCAAACAAACTTGGTGAGTGGATAGATGAAAAGGGGTGGACAGCCGGTATTCTCATATAGCTTATAAGACTCAACCATTTCTCCAAGTTTTTCAAGGGCAATGGCTGGACGTGTATCCAAATACGTGACTAAAGGAAGTAGCTCTCTACCTTTATCATCAATAGCTCCAAGACCATGCATTTGACCGCTAAAGGCTACAACATCTACCTTACCAACATGAGCCATCTTTACAGCGTTTTTTGCAGATCTGATTGTAGCTTCATACAGCTCATTGAAATGTTGTATGGCTGAACCGAGTACTGGAGAATGAATGGCGACTTCGGTCCTAGCTAGTGAAAGAGTTTTTCCTTGCTCATCAAAAATCGCAGCCTTTACATTCGTTGTACCTATATCGACGGCTAAAATCTTGTGCAACTCTCATTTCCCCGTTTCAATAAGCTTTTTGATGTTAATTACTTTTGTCAAAATCATTTTTAGCTTGAAAAGCAATTATTATTGCCATGAAAGTAAGGCTGTTCTATGGTAAAACTGAGGCTGAAGTTGATGTTCCAGATAGAAACTTGATGGCTGTACTAGAACCAAAAGATGCAGAGCCTATTTACGATATTAAGAGCGAGATTCGGAGAAGTTTAAAGTCGCCAACAGTGTCAGGAAAAATTCGAGATATTGTTAAGCCTCATATGAAAATCGCCATATTATGTGACGACTACACACGGAAGACTCCTGCATACCTCATCCTCCCCTCAGTGCTAGATGAATTAAAAAGCGCGGGTGTAAATCAAGCGAACATAAAAATCTTAATTGCACTTGGTACTCATCGACCAGCGACAAAACAAGAAATTATCAAGAAAGTCGGCAAAGACGTATACGAAGAGTACGAAGTGTTAAATTGTGACTGGAGACGTGAAGAAGAGCTAGTTAATTTAGGTAAAACTCCTAGCGGTACACCAATTGAGGTTAATAAGCAGGTATTGAATTCGGACTTTGTGATTGGCATCGGAATGATTGTTCCTCATAGAGTTTCTGGATTTAGCGGAGGGTCAAAAATTGTGCAACCTGGTGTGTGCGGCGCTGTTACCACTAACTACACACACTGGCTCAGTGCACAATTTCCCGGAGAAGAGATTCTAGGAAAGATAAATAATCCTGTACGAACCGAAATGGATAAAATCGCTGAAAAGGCTAAGCTAAAATTCATAGTTAACGTCGTTCTTGACAGGCTCGGCAACATATGCGGTGTTTTCACAGGGAATTTCAAGAGGGCTTATATCTCTGGTGCGAAATTTTCAAGGGACATATACGGTGTTGATGTGCCAGGGAGGGCAGATATAGTAATCTGTGACTGCCCTCACCCTTCTAGCATTGAAATGTGGCAAGCGGCAAAGTCGATATACACAGCTGATCTAATCGTGAAGAAAGAAGGAACCATCGTTCTGTTAGCTCCATGTCCAGAAGGAGTTGCAGTTGAGCATCCAGATGTTGAGAGTTTTGGCTATAAACCGTATCATGAAGTTAAGAATTTAGTTGAGAAGGAAAAAATTAAGGACATTTCAGCAGGTGCGCATATGGTTCATGTAGGAAGGGTCATAAGGGAAAAGGCCATGTGCATTCTGGTATCAGAAGGTGTAGATGAAAAAACTGCTAAGAGAATAGGTTTTGATTACGCGTCAACATTTGATGAGGCATTGAAAAAAGCCCTAGATGAACACGGTCCTAAAGCAAAAATGGTCGTTATGAGACATGCTTCGAATTTATTACCGATCATCAAAAGCTGAGTCGAGTAGGAGACTTTGACATTCACTTACGCAATGTTTTAGATATATTGCCGTGCAAAAGAGGTATTAAATACGATGTTTAAGACAGTAACAGACGGGATAGCATTGAAACCCAAGATTGAAGGCATCATAACTGCTTTGATTACACCGTTTACCCAAGAGGGCAAGGTCAATGAAGGGGCACTTCGTGAACTCGTTGAATTCCAAATCAGAAGCGGGGTTCACGGCTTATACCCTTGTGGAACCGCGGGCGAAGGACCAACGATGTCTATCGAACAACGCAAGCGGGTCGCCGAAATCGTTGTGGATCAGGTTAAGGCAAGAATCCCAGTTGTCGTTCACATTGGGGTGATTAGTACTGCTATGACGATTCAACTGGCTAAGCACGCCGAGAAAATTGGAGCTGATGCACTAGGGTGCGTTACTCCATATTACTATGCTCCCGACGACGATGCAATAGTAGAACATTACCGACGAGTTGTCGAGTCTGTTCGTATACCGATATTTGTTTATAACATTCCTCATCGAACCACCATTAATGTGACCCCTGATCTCATGGTCAAGTTGGCGAAGCTTCCGAATATTATGGGCATTAAGGACAGCAGCCGAGACTTCACTCAGCTCTGCGAGTATATTACGATGCTCGGAAAGGGGTTCACGGTTATTTGTGGTACCGACGCCTTCATGATTCCAGCGCTCTTCATGGGTGCAAAGGGAGCCATATCCGCCGTCGCCAATTCCTTCCCAGAACTGTTCGTAAGAGCTTATGATGCTTATAAGAAGCGGAACTATGGAAAGGCAATTGAGCTCCAATATAAAATAATTGATGCCCGGAGGGTTCTCGCAAGACCTGCTATTGCACCGCTGAAAGAAGCCCTCAAGATGCGCGGGTTTAGAGTTGGAACCGTTAAGAACCCTCTAAGACCGATGACTAGAAAGGAGATAAAGGAATTGCACGATTCACTTGTAAAGCTAGGCCTGATAGGTTCGCGAAACTTCAATTGCTGAATTTTTAAACTCTATTATTGATATGAGGGAGTAAGATGCCTAGGTTTAGAGTCTACGTAACAGCAAGGTCATTTGGAAGTTTCGTAACTGGTGGTCCAAAAATTTTGGAAAATGTGGCTGAAATCAAGAGGAACCCGTATGGCAGAACCATGACCGAAGGGGAACTTATTAGGAATCTTAAGGACGTTGATGCTGTGGTCTTGGGTGTTGACAAATGCTCCAGAAGAGTGATCGAGTCGCTTGAGCGTGTGAGAGCTATTGGAAGACATGGTGTTGGACTCGACAATGTTGACCTTAAAGCCGCCACGCGTAGGGGGATAATAGTCACTTATACGCCGCATGCAAATGCAGACTCAGTAGCCGATCACTCTTGGGCGTTGATGCTGACTTTGGCAAGGAAGATTGTCCCAGCTGACATTTCAACAAGGGCTGGTCAATGGGAGGGAACAAAGTTCATTGGCATAGAGCTTTCCGGCAAAACCCTCGGAATACTGGGGCTTGGTGCTGTTGGTCAACGAGTAGCTAAGAGGGCAAGAGGATTCGACATGAATATCATCTATTATGACAAGCGTCGGAAAGCGGCACTTGAGAGGAAAATCGGGGTAAAGTACGTGGACTTAGAACGGTTGCTGAGGGAGTCCGACGTTCTTACAATACACGCTGCATTAACTTCGGAAACTAGAGGGATCATTGGGGTTAGAGAGCTACGGATGATGAAGAATACGGCTCTCCTGATCAACACCGCTCGCGGCGAGATAATCGACGAAAAAGCCCTTATACAAGCCCTTCGAGAGGGCTGGATCGCCGGGGCGGCTCTTGACGTCTTTGAGAGAGAGCTCCCGGAGCGGTTGCTTAAGATAGGCAATGTGGTTCTAACGCCACATATAGCCGCCTACACTATTGAGGCTTTGCGAAGGATGGATGTTATGGTTGCAGAAGATATCGTCAAAGTTCTCGCGGGTAAAAAACCCGAGCATGTTGCAAACCCTAAAGTCTACGAGAAATTATAAGAAATAATCCAGCCAGCAGCACGAGAGCCATCATCCTCCCTCTGACTGTTTAGAGCAAAACTCCATGAGTTTGGGGAACGTGGGATGTTCCGCAGCTGGACTTGAGATGTAGTATGCGGCGACCGCATTCGCGAGGGTTAACCTGCAAGTATCAGGTAACGCAAGAGCATCACCAAAAATGTTTCCGGCGTTCCAAGCGTCTCCAGCTCCGGTAGCCCTTAAAACAGGAACGTTAAAGGCGGGCACGATAACCTCGGTTTTTTTAGTGTACGATCCGGCGAAGGTTGAGGTGTGAAGATCAACCCGAACAGGAAGATTCTTGGCCAGAATCCTTGCGCACTCCTTCGCCAACTCTTCGGGCTTCAGGGTTTTCTGAAGACGCTCCGTCTCTCTGCTAAGTTGGGATGCATACCAAAAGGCTTCGTTCTCATTTACGCTGAAAATATCAACAAAATTCCCGACGAAAACTCTCTTTACAAGTCTTGGAAGATCCTCTTTCTTTGGAGTCGGATCTGCGGAATCAAAGTAGGTTTTTCCTCTGCCTTTCTCCTTAACGTGGCGGAAGACCCCTTCAGCCAGCTCAGTCCCCCAATGCAAGGTTCCTGACCAATGGAATACGCAAACGTAGTCGACTTCCTGCAGCAGTTGAAAATCCTCAGGGGTGAGATCGTTTAAACTGAACTCAGGGAGAGACCCTAGGTCGCTCATCATCGCGTTTATCCTTTCTCCTTGGTAGGTAAATTCAAAGGCTGTGGTGAGTGACAGAGCACTGCGTGTTTTCATGTGGGAGAGGTCTACTCTAAGGGGTTTAAAATAAAACCTCAGTACGGCAAGTCCCAGCGGGCTCGTGCTGATGATGGGATAAACCTTTGCGCCTAAAGCGGCCAGAGCAGCGGCGGTGTTCGCCGCGTTTCCACCTCTCAACTCCATCTGCTTAACTCCGTGAACGGTTCCTCCCTTGTGCCTCGCAATTTCGGTGAGAACTTTAGAAAGCTGTTCAAGATCTCCTTCATAGGTTACCAATCGATCTAGGAGAAAGTCCGGCATAACCACGACCTTAAACACCCTCGGTTTTGTAAGCTTCAAACATCGGAGAAGGTCGTTTACACACCATGAGAGCAAAGTTTTCTCTCCTCTAAGACAAGCCACTAATTAGAGATACACATCATAAGCTTTTTATCTCATTCGTTAAGTTCGAATAGCAAGTTTTAACCATTGTGCTGTCTAATGAAACATTAAGGTGAAACCAAGTTGAAGGCATGGGAAGCAGCGAGAAATGCGTTAGAACACGTGTTGGAGGCGGTGGCTGGGGAGAACATTGTCATTGTTTGCGACGATGAAAAAAGAGAAGTTGGCACAGCCTTTGCAGAAGGCGCCCTAAATCTTGGTCTCTGGGCACGCATAATGATTTTGAAGACTGGCAAAGAAACGAGGAAGGAGGTTCCGACTCATCTCTTGGAGGTTCTAACCCATCAGAAACCCGACATCTACGTTAACCTGATGCGCGACCTGCGCGAAGAGACACCATTCCGGATAAGGGTCATAAAGTTAGAAACGCGTGACCGCCGAGCCCGTCTGGGACACTGCCCCGGCGTGACCACAGACATGTTAACCAAAGGCGCACTGGCGTTAACGGGTGAAGAGCACAAAAGGATGCTGGCTTTCGCTGAAAAGCTCTTGCGTGTTCTTGAGGGAACTGTGAAGATTGAGTTGCGCAACCCGTCTGGAACCCGTCTCTCATTAAGCGTCGGAGACCGCCAGTTTATTACCGACACCAAACTTGACTGGAAAAACATGAAGTGGCTGAACCTGCCCACGGGTGAAGTTTTCGCGGCGCCAGTTGAAAACTCGCTTTCAGGTCGAATGGTATGTGACATGGCTATCGGAGGCATCGGACCCGTAAAGGCGCCTGTAGAAATTGTTGCCAAAGACGGAAAAGCAGAAAGAGCCACCTCCAAGGACAAGAGTGCACTTCAAGGGGTAAAGGACACGTTTGCCACAGACGAATGGAGCGACGTTGTGGGCGAGTTTGCCTTCGGAATAAATCCCAAAGCGAGATTCGTGAAAGAGTTACTCGAAGCCGAAAAAATCTTAGGAACAGTGCACATCGCGTTCGGGCACAACACCGACATGCCTGGCGGTAAGAATCTGTCCAAAAACCACTTGGACTTTCTCATGAGCAAACCAACGGTGAAAGCCATCAAGGAAAACGGAAAGCCAGTTACGATATTGGAGAACGGAAGCTTCAGGATTTAGCCTCTACGTCACACATTGATTTTTCTGCCGTCAAGACCCCTAAGAAAGTGTCCAAATTCATCTTTAACCTCATGCAGTTGCTGCCCTGAGAAGACTGGGCCGTCTCGGCACACTCGGTATTTACCGATGACGCATGTTCCGCAGAGTCCAATGGCGCAGCGCATGAAACGTTCCAAACTGGCTTGAAATGGAACCGTGAACTCTTCGGATAAGAGAAACATTTTGTACATCATCTGCTCGGGTCCGCAGGCGTAAATCACATCGAATTTTTCGCCTTGGCTCAGCATTTTTTCAGCTGGCGCTGTCACTAAGCCTTTCAGCCCATAACTTCCATCCTCAGTCGTGGCTAAGACTCTACCTTTAACCTTTGAGAGCAGCTGGTTCAAGCGGTCAAGAAACAATAGGTCACTGCGTGTTTTGGCTCCCAACAAGAGAGTGATTTTTGTCTTTCCTTCGGCAAGTCTTTCCGTTAAGGGTGCGAGAGAGGCAAGCCCTGTTCCCCCACCGACAATTATAACATTGTGCGCCTTCGAGATTGTGTAGCCCTTTCCGAAGGGTCCACGCACTCCTACTATGTCTCCAACTTTCATTTTGTGAAGCGTGGTTGTGGCTTCGCCCACCCTCTCAACCGTTATGGCTGCGTGGCTTTCATCTGGATGTAATGTAGAGAGGCTCATGGGAACTTCGTCTACGCCAGGGACCCAAATCATCGCGAACTGTCCAGGCTTGGCGTTGGCGCACAGTTTATCGTAAAATGTGAAGGACTTGACTGTGGGCGTTTCTTCTTGGACGCTTATTATTTTCACCGTGCGCAGTTTGTTAACGGCGATGCGATAATCCGACAATCTCTCTTACGCTCCGGAAGCCTTTTTTGCGAATATATGAGTCGATGCCTCTGGTTATGGATTTAAAAACCCCTAAACCCTCAGAGGCTATGGCTGTTCCAATTTGGACTGCTGAAGCCCCAGCCAGCATGAATTCCACAGCGTCTCGCCAGTTGGCGATTCCGCCACATCCAATAATTGGCACGTTAACTGCCTCATAAATCTCGTAGACGCATCGCACCGCAATCGGCTTTATCGCTGAACCAGACAATCCACCTATCTTGTTTGCCAATATTGGTCTCGCTGTTTCAATGTCGATTGCCATAGCCCGCACCGTGTTTATAGC
>Ga0315306_10000162_pt1 | contig 31658 bp, 17 predicted proteins | sample TDP1_MG_FD_203803 | JGI IMG/M metagenome (GOLD analysis project Ga0315306, IMG submission 203803) | Freshwater sediment microbial communities from Lake Towuti, South Sulawesi, Indonesia - TDP1 | ecosystem: Environmental > Aquatic > Freshwater > Lake > Sediment | place: Indonesia: South Sulawesi... | reverse complement strand
ACTCTACGGGTTCCATTCCCATAATCTATAACGCCAGTGTCTAAAGTGGCATTAGCATATGTACAGTTGTCATACCAACCCTCGCCGCCCGGGGTACCATAGGGCGAAATCACGGTTAGGTAATATTTCACTGCGGGTGGTAGCCAGAACAAAACGGTAGAGTCTTCCGAGTTGGGGGACCAAGTTATTTCACCTGAGGTTGGTTGTCCATCGACCCTCTTTCCATAGGCGTCGAAGTGCATCTTAACTCCGACCCAATCCGAAAACGTCACGGAAACATTCACGTCCTTGTATCCTTTGGATGATATGGTCCCTAGATTGACGTATGTGTCGTTGAACCAGGTTGGGTAGACGCAGTCCGGCCAAGTCCACGCATCGTAGGGCGTTGGTGTGCCGTTCTGGAAGGCAGCCTTTGGTATGGTTACACTGTCAACGGTGAGGCTGAGGAGATTGTTGTAGCCGGCGTCGTTGAGCGCGATGACCAGGTGTGTGTCCCTTGATGCCTGTGCTTCATCCGTCTCGTTTACTCTGATGGTGAACGTCCCCGACGCGCCTGTCAGGTTTAACAACCAGCCTTTATCTAACCACGGATCCGAGCTTGCACCCACGATTGTGCCCGCCGGCAGGGACACGCGTAGCGTGGCGGCAGGGTGAGGGGGGTCCACCGTGATTTCTAGGTAGGGATCATAGTCAGTTCCATCCCACTCCTTGCTCGCAAAGTCCCTGTGATAGTCCGGCTCGTTTACCCCAGGGTCGTCCAATGGGAACTTCACTACCACACTAAGGATTTTATCGCCACCGTGCTGTGCCTGGGCATATGAGGTGATGTTCCAAGAATAATACTGGCCTACCCCGCCAACCGCGGCGTTCGATGCGGCGAGCGCGCCCACAGCCGGCGCATTGCCCCATATTATGGTACCTTCATTCCAGCCGTCTCCGGTCTCATAGACATCCACCTGCACATTACTAGTAGGCTGCGCATCCGTGCAATATAGGTAAAGTTTAGCGAGGGTGATCGGCGTTTCAGGAGATATGGCGCTAAGATTGAATTTCAGGTAGGATCTCCTGGTTGTGCCATTAGTTTTCACGTGAATTTTCGTCTCGCCGCCGTGAGTCGCTGTGCTCCCGTACTGCACCCAGGAATCGTCACTAGGATATAGCAATAGCGTAGTGGTCCCTTCGGCCCGTGCTATAGGTACGGGATCCAGCGTTGCCAATAGACATATCACAACCAGAACGATGAACAAGCAAACTCGCTTACTCATCTTCCCGACCTCCCTAGACCGATAATTGAGGGGTCAGGTCCACCAGTGGCCTCGATTCCTTGGACCCTTATAACCAGTAAGGGATTCTGCATCGTTGAGAGGCATGTTAGAATTAGAATAGACGGCATATTAGATAACCTATTCGTCTCTCTGCCTTTCATGCAGAATCCCCAATTTTGCGCGCATGTTACTTTCTGTATCGCTGAATATTTAATGGTTTTGTAACATAGTTCTATACTCCATCTCTATGATGTGTGTTGCGACTAGTTCTATACTTGTCTCTATGACCTGTTGAGAACGTTTCTCATTGTATTTTTTGGGATTTTGGGGGCGCCCTGTAGAGATTTTAGTATGTGAGCCATTTTAAGTTTATGTGAGTGTAGTCGAAGCCGTCTATGCTGTCGTCTCCGTTGAAGTCCGCATTAGGGTTGTACCTTTCGTCTGGGTAGACCGTGAGCCAGCATAAGTTCAACATTGTGAAGTCGAAGCCGTCACAGTGGCCGTCTCCGTTGGCGTCGCCGAATCTGCGGACCGTCACGGTGCCGTGGTACCATGTGGTTTCGCCGAGGGTTGGGGTGGAGACGTTGACGTTTATGGTGTAGGGTATGTACTGGTCGCTTGTGTAGTTGTATTCGCATGGGGCTATGCCCGTGGTATCCCAGGTGAAAGTTAGGGTCCTCCAGACTCCCGGGACCACCTCGACGGTTTGGTTTCCTATGGTTTGGCTGTCATAGTAGGCGGTGACGTTGAAGGTCTCGGTTTCGTTACCCTGGTTTTGGAGGAACACTGTGATGTTGATGTGCCAGCCGAGACCGGGGTAAACTGCCCGAGCGTTGTGGGGGGCTGTCCACGTGCCGTTTGGAGGCCATGGAGCCATAAGGGGGTAGTTGTCCCTGTTGTTTGCATCAATAACATATGGGGTGTCCCCTATGCCGTCGCTTCCCATCCAGTTCTGGTATGGTCCGCTGCAGTTGTCTACGCCAGTATAGTCGCTCCAGTAGTTGCCTCCAGAAGGATAACCATCATCCCATGTATTTAGTGAGTTGTAGAGCCATACCTGACGCATAGTTCCCCACACATCTATGTTGTCGATGAAGTTGTTATGGCAGATGTAGTTATTGCTGGAATCGAAGAAGCCGATTCCACAATAGGCGTTGTTGTTGACGTTGTTGTCTGAGATCGTGTTATTGCCGGAAAGATCGAGGTAGATGCCAAAGTCGTTGTTGTTCGCTGTGTTTCCCGAGACCGTGTTGTCGCTGGATTCGTGGAGGTCGATGCCGAAGACTTCGTTGTTGGCGTTGTTGTCCGAGACCGTGTTATCGTCCGAATAGTAGAGGTAGATTCCGCCTCCGTTGCTGTTGACAATGTTGTCCGAGACCGTGTTATTGTTGGAATATTCGAGGTAGAGTCCATAGAAGTTTGTTGTTATGATGTTGTGGCTTATGTTGTTGCCGCTTGAATGGTCTACGTAGACGCCCTTGTATAGGGATATTGTTCCACTGTTTTGTATGGTGAAGCCACTGATGTTGACGTTGTTAGCTGTTATTTTCATCACGATTCCCGTTCTATTTCCATCAATTATCGTAGTACTTCTGTCTTCTCCAACAAGTGACACAGACTTGTTCACGACCACGTGTTCATAGTAAGTCCCAGATCTGACAAAGATTGTATGCCCATTCATAGTTTCATTTGCATTAATTGCCGACTGTATGGTTAGATACGTTAGATTTGTGTCAAGATTGTAGATAAGGCCATATGGGTACATCAGAGGGTAATTGTCTCGGTTATTCGCATCAATAACATATGGCGTATCACCTATCTCATCGCTGCCTGGTTGGTCTTGGTCAGGACCACTTTTTACATCTACTCCGGTATAGTCGCTCCAACAGTTTCCGCCAGAAGGATAACCAACGTCCCAGAGGTTCGCATAGCAATAAACGGAGATAGCCACCTGCCGCGTGTTGTCTATGAAGTTGTTATGGTAAAATTTGTTGTTAGAAGCCTCATAGAGCAGGATGCCATACCGGTTGTTTGCTCTTATGTTGTTTCCAGAAATGATGTTGTTGCTGGAATAGTCGAGGTGGATTCCATCCTGAGCGTTGTTGTTGGCGTTGTTGCCCGAGATCGTGTTATTATTGGAACTGCTGAGCAAGATCCCATAGTAGCCGTTATTGTTGGCGTTGTTTCCTGACACTGTGTTGCTACTGCCAGAGCTGCTGATTCCACATCCCCAGTTGTTTTTAGCGGTGTTATCCAAAACCGTGTTACCGTTAGAATAGGCGAGGTAGATGCCATCTCTCTGGTTGTGGGTGGCGTTATTGGCCGAGACTGTGTTGTTACTGGAAGAGTAGAGGAAGATTCCATCATAGATGTTGTTGGCGGCGTTGTTACCCGAGACCGTGTTGTTACCGGAATAATGAAGGCGGATTCCCCCCCAGTCGTTGTTGTTTGCTGTGTTATCTGAGACCGTGTTACCGTTGGAATAGGCGAGGTAGATGCCATACCCGTTGTTGTTGGCGTTGTTGTCCGAAACTGTGTTGTTGCCGGAACGGGAGAGGTAGATGCCATAGTAAAATCTTGTGACCGTGATGTTTTTGACGGTTACGTTGCTCCTGCCGGATAGGTCTATTCCTGTTCCGTTTCCAGTTCCTTGAACCGTGTAGCCTGCCCCGTCAAGGACGATGTTATCCCTCTCCACCACAATAGAATCATTAACGTTGTCAGTCAGGGTGTAGGTGACGTTGTCGACGGTTGAAATCGGCGCAGACGACGGGTCCACCGAACCGTCCGCCCTAATGTAAACAGTTCCACTCGCTTCAACCACAGATACATTAATCGTCACGGCTAACAAGCCCACCAGAAGCAACGTCAACAATGTCCCTGACGCCGCCCTCCTATCCAACCCCTTCACCCCTTCTCTCCCCATCAATTATCGCAGCCTACACCAACATCAACCACGGTACACGCATAAAACAAAAACAATGTTGCAGCTCAAAACTTATATGGGTTATGGTGGACAGTTCTATGAAACCGTAAAATGGGGATTTGAAGTGTTTTAGTATGTGAGCCAGTTCACGTTTATGTATGTGTAGTCGAAGCCGTCTATACTGCCGTCACCGTTAAAGTCAGCATTAGGATCGTACATTACTTGTGGGTAGACCATGAGCCAGTGTGCATTTAGCATGGTGTAGTCGTAGCCGTCGCAGTGGCCGTCACCGTTGGCGTCGCCGAATCTGCGGACCGTTACGTTGCCGTTGATGAAGGTGTTGTCAGTTATGTTGGTTTCGCCTGGGACTGGGTCTGCGTAGGCGCTTATGGGGTAGGGAATGTACTGTCCAATTGTATAGTTGTATCCGCATGGGGCTACGTCCGCAGTGTTCCAGGTGAAGGTTAGGGTTTGCTCAGCGCCCGGAGCCAGGTTGATGACGGTTTGCGTCCCAATGGGGTGGATCGTGGGGGGCGGCGGCGGTGATAATTCAAACCACCCGGATTGTATGTCGGCGGGGATAGCTTGCACACTGGAGTTGATCAGTTGAGGCGGGCCTGCGTAGGGGCCGGTGATGTTTATCCAGGTCTCTCCGTAGTTCTTGACTTGGAAGGTGGCGTTGAAGAGGGGTCCGCTTCCGTTGATCCCCTTAAATGTCGACGGGACTGTAGTGCCATTAGGGAAGGTATAACCTCTTCGGCCCATGGTGTAGGGAGTCGCATAACCTCCAACGTTGTCTATAGCTCCAGGTGTCTCTACATAGCCTTTATCTTTTCCATATAGGAGCGCGTCTGCACCTGGGAACCAGTCATACATGTACTGGACGCTGAGGCAGTCTAGGACGGTGGGGTCCCATTTCAAGCCGGCAACCCAGGTGTAGAGGTCTGTGACGTTTTCCACGTAGACCCTTACAGTGAAGGTTTGGCCTACCGTGTAGAGGTTGATGATGGAGGGTGGATTCACGTAGAGCTGGGTGTCCTCTCCATCTATTGTGAAACTCTTTATGGGGGTGACGCCTGAAGAGTTATGGGTTCCTCCATAGTAGGCGGTTACGGTGAAGGTCTCGTTGAATTCGCCCTCGTTTCTGACGGTGACGTTGACGTTTACTGTCCAGCCTGGGTAGACTGCAGTGGCGTTGTAGGGGAGGAAGGATGTGACGTTGAGTATAGCTATGTCGTGGGGACTCCACGGGTTCATAAGTGGGTAATTGTCTTGATTATTTGCATCGATTTCGTAGGGTGTATCGCCTATTCCATCGCTGCCAGTCACATTCTGATAAGGACCCCTGTAGGAGTCATTACCGTTGTAGTCGCTCCAATAGTTGCCTCCAGAAGGATAGCCGTCGTCCCAAGTGTTATTCGATTCAGAGTTATAGACTTGGTTTGTGTTGTTGAAGTTGTTATGATCGATATAGTTATTGCTGGAACCCCAGAGGCTGATTCCGTAGATGTTGTCGCTGACCGTGTTGCCCCAGGCCGTGTTACCGCCGGAATACACGAGGCTGATTCCGACGTTGTTGTTGGTGACGGTGTTGGCCGAGATCGTGTTATTCTCGGAATGCTCAAGGCTGATTCCGTAGATGTTGTCGCTGGCGTTGTTGCCCCAGATCGTGTTGTTGCTGGAGTGCTCGAGGCGAATTCCCACGTTGTTGTTGTTAACGTTATTTCCTGAGACCGTGGTGTTGCTGGAAGAGAAGAGATAGATGCCGTATTGAAATCCTGTGACCGTGGTATTTTTGACAGTTACGTTGCTTCTGCCGGATAGGACATTTCCTATTCCGATATATGCTCCGATGCCCTGCACCGTGTAGCCTGCCCCATCGAGCACGATGTTGTCCCTCTCCACCACAATCGAGCCATTAATGTTGTCAGTGAGGGTGTAGGTGATGTTGTCGGCGGTCGAAATCGGCGCAGAAGGAGGGTCCACGGAACCGTCAGGCCTAATGTAAACAGTTCCACTTGCCTTAACTAACGGTATATTGAATGCCAATGTTAGCACGCCTGCTAGAAACAGGACGCTCATTAATAGGCCCTTGAGCTTCCTCATTCTGTATCTTTGTTCAGTATGTAAGTTTCAACTTAAAAGTCTTTAGGAACTTTATTCTAGTGTGAACTAAATGTAAATTTTGGGAGTTGGAAGGGGAGCCTTGTTACATTCACCAAAAATGCCTGACAGTTTGAGGATATGCTCCTAACATAAGAATAGTCTCCAGTTACATCTAGTAGTAAAGTCATGTTTTTGTTAAGCGTGCTGGGGAAAACGTCTCAACCACCGACAAGCTCCCTAGGGCATCTATGAAAAAATTAGTTGTCTGTCAGAGTTGTGGTCTCCGGCTTAAGCGGGATTGGTGTAAACTGCTTTTGGGTTTTGTGTATACAGGGGGTTTGGGGTGTTTCAGAATGTACACCAGTATATGCTTATGTAGGTCCAGTCGAAGCCGTCTATTGCGCCGTCGCCCTTGAAGTCCGGGTTAGGGTCGTACATTATATCTGGGTAGACTGTGAGCCAGTGTACATTTATGTAGGTGTAGTCGAAGCCGTCGCAGTGGCCGTCACCGTTGGCGTCGCCGAATCTGCGAACCGTCACGGTGCCGTCGTACCATGTGGTTTCGCCTAGAGTTGGGCTGGAGATGTTAACGGTTATGGTGTAGGGCGTGTACTGTCCACTTGTGTAGTTGTATTCGTTTGGGGCTATGTTCCAGGTGTTCCAGGGGATGGTTAGGGCGGTGGTGTTTCCAGGGAGCAGGTCAGTGACGTTTTGGGCGGCTATGAAGTTAGTGTAATTGTAGTAGGCGGTGACGGTGAAGTTCTCGGTGAAGTCGCCCCGGTTCTCGACGGTGATGTTAACGTTTACCATCCATCTTGGGTAAGCGGCGGATGCGCCGTAGGGAAGGATGGTTGTGACATTGACTGCGGCCACGTTATGAACTGGCAGTATTGAATCCAAAGGGTCCACCGAACCGTCAGCCCTAATGTAAACAGTTCCTCCCGCTTCGACCACAGATACATTAATTGTCACGGCTAACAAGCCCACCAGAAGCAGCGTTAACGTTGTCCCTGACGCCGCCCTCCTATCCAACCCCTTCACCCCTCCTCTCCACACCAATTTCGTAAACTTACGTCAACATCAATTGTAATACATATTTAAAACAATATTACACTTTAAAACTTATAAGACTTGTGGTGGACAGTTCTATGACATCCCAAGAATTTCCATGGATACGCGGGGCAGAGACCCTCATCCACCACCGTCCCAACAAAAAAACACCACTAAACGCCTAGGGCCCCATGTACAGCACGCCCGCCAACCTTCCATGCCTCCAGCAGGTATTTCATTGAATTGAATGCTTAGAGAATAGTAATGATTGTAAGGTGATGTTTCAAAAAGTGGGGTTTGAGTGCTCTAGTATAGGAGCCAGTTTACGTTTATGCTTGTGAAGTCGAAGCCGTCTATGCAGCCGTCGTCGTTGAAGTCTGCCTCTGGCCTGAAGTATGGGTTTCCACTCTGGAGGAGCCAGGCTACATTTAACGTTGTGTAGTCGAAGCCGTCGCAGTGACCATCATTGGTGGCGTCACCTAACCTACGAACTGTTACGTTGCCGTCAATTACGCTGATCTCACCGAGAATTGGACTTGAAACATTGACAGTTATAGTGTAGGGCACATAACGGCCCAAGGAGTAGTTGAAGACGCACGGCTCCATGCCTGTGATGCTCCAGGTGAAAGTCAGTGTCCTGTTTTCATCCCCTGTGAGGCCGGCAACTCCTTGGCTTCCTATTAGCACGGCTGAACCCTCATAATAGACGGTTACGCTGAAGGTCTTGTTGAACACGCCGGCGTTCTTGACGGTGACGTTGATGATGATGGGCTTCGTCCAGAGGGGATACGCCCAAGCAGCAGACAGTGTAATGCCTGTCGCCGCCACCTCCTCTATTGAACTCCAAGGCTCCATCAGAGGATACCTGTCCGTGTTATTTTCATCAGTTACGTATGGAGTGTCGCCTATTCCGTCACTGCCCGTCACGTTCTGGTACGGACCGCTTTTCAAGTCTACACCCGTATAGTTGCTCCAGTAGTTGCCTCCAGAAGGATAACCGTTATCCCATCGGTTCTCTCCGAGTGATCCGTCTATCAACTGGACTTGATTGGTGTTGTCAATGAGGTTGTTATGGTAGATTGTGTTGTTCGGTTTTCCAATTGAAACACCGTAAACGTTACATACAATGTTATTCTGGAAGATAGTGTTGTTCTCCCCATCAACATACAGTCCTCCACCATTATCCGTCAACGTGTTCTCCTCGATGAAATTACGGTTTGAGCTGTTCAATACGATGGCGTCTCCAGACGAGTTAGAGATAACGTTCCCTCTCACGACGTTATCGTGGGATTGATAAAGTCTGATTTCTCCACCATTTTCTATGTTCTCTTCGATTACGTTACGGTTTGAGCTGTTCAGTACGATGGCGTCTCCAGACGAGTTAGAGATAACGTTCCCTCTTATGATGTTATCTGGGGATTGGTAGAGTTCGATTCCAAGTGTGTTGGAAATGTTGTTTTCTTCAATGATGACATCTGAGCTTTCCTCTATTTTGATGGCCCAATCTGAAATGTTTGCTATCACGTTTCCCTTGATTAAGGTTCCATTTGCATATTGTAATCTGATTCCGTCTGATCCAGAACTTGATGATACGGTATTATACGTTATTGAATTATCCTTGAATCCAGTTCCTCCTCCAGTGATTCCGCAAATGGAGTGATTGATTAATTTGTTTCCCGAAACCTGACAGCCAGAAGAGTTAGTCAGGTCAATCCCCTGTTCTCCATTCCGTATCGTGAAGCCGCTTAAGTAAACATCGTCTGCAGTTATGTTGACAACTGTTTCGGTTCCAGTTCCATCAATGACAGTAGTTTCTTTGTCTTCTCCAACGAGCAATATTGACTGGTTCACAACCACATGCTCAGGATATGTTCCTGGAGCCACAACGACATCTAGTTCCCGGGCAGCTGCTGCGTTTATACCAGCCTGGATTGTAGGGAAATCATCTGGAACCCTAATAGGGGGAATCTTTTGGATGGTGACCTCGTCGAAGGTGTTCCCTAGGTCGTCTTTTGCCTGTAGCCACAGTGTGCCATTCTTGAAGATGTTCACCAAACAAAAGCCGTTTATCGATGCTACATAGGCCATGTACCATTGTTTCCAACCTTCTCTGGGACCTGCAGACCAAGGTCCGTTAACGATGTACATGGTTCCGTTTGAGTAGTCTTGAGTCTTAGTTTGGGAAGCTGTCCAATTAAGTGGATAGCTCCGCTGATAAATATGGTCATGACCATTGAATACGATGTCCACGTGATATTTGTCAAATAAAGGAACCCAGTATGTTTGTACATCCAAATCTGGGCTACGGCATGTAAAGGGAGGTTTATGGAAATAGACAATTTTCCACATGTAATTGGCGTGGGCGGCAAGGTCGTTTTCCAACCAAGCACGCTGGACACCCGACGTGGGGATCTCACTGTCAAGGGTGATGATGTGTATGTCTGGTCCCCAATCGTATGAGTACCATTTTTCGTTGCCTGGCAAAGCAAATTGAACATAATATTTAGTAGTTGGGTCTTCTGGATCTTCGTGGTTTCCGGGAGCTGGCATAATGGGTATTGTCAGATTGTTTTCTCCAATCCAATAGTTATGCATGCTCGTAAACCATGAATCCCAATTACTTTGAACGGTGCCCCTATCCGTTATGTCTCCAACAAGCATTACAAATTCAGGATTAAATTTGGCCATAGCCTGAGATATTTTTTCTCGTTCCTCATTAATGGATTGGCTGTCCGAGCCAACCACAAACCTAACGTTGGAGGAAACTGATGGTGCCGTGCGAAAGCTTCGTTCATTGCTGTAGCCTCCTGTCGATCCTCCACAGATGAAGTAGTATGTGGTGCTGGGGGTTAGGCCGGTGAGTTCAACGTCATGAATGATGCCTGAGGCGCCAATATAAGTGTAGTTAACGCCACTAGCCGAGCAGCTGTAGGAGGCAGGCACTCCATTGTGAGAGACAGTGTCGTACAGGACAGTGTCTCCAGCCGTATTTGTGCTGGTCTGCCAAGTCACCGTAATTGTTGTGTCAGTTTCATTTTGCCAGGTCAAATGTACATGTATGGGGAGATCCGTCGCTTTTGCCGGAGGTACCCAAAACACAACAGTTAACACGCTTGCCAGAACCAGGACGCTCATCAACACACCCTTAAGCTTCCTCACTTCTCAACCTCCTATTGGACACCTCAACCAAGCATCAGCCAAGTAACCATAGGATATGTGCGGTTCGGATATATAAGATTTAAGGAACAAACCTCTATATCTACCCTTCGCATCTCCCGCCAACTTCTCTGCGTCCAGCCGGTATTTCATCGGATTGAATGTTTAGAGAATAGTAATGATTGTAAGGTGATGTTTCAAAATGGGGTTTGAGGTGTTCTAGTATAGGAGCCAGTTTACGTTTATGCTTGTGAAGTCGAAGCCGTCTATTATGCCGTCGTCGTTGAAGTCCGCCTCTGGCCTGAAGTAGGGGTTTCCACTCTGGAGGAGCCAGGCTACATTTAACATTGTGAAGTCGAAGCCGTCGCAGTGGCCATCATTGGTGGCGTCACCTAACCTACGAACTGTTACGTTGCCGTCAATTACGCTGATTTCACCGAGGATCGGGCTTGAGACGTTGACGGATATGGTATAGGGCACATAAGAGTGTGTGGAATAGTTGAAGACGCATGGTTCTATGCCTCTAATATTCCAGGAGAAAGTCAACGTTCTATTCTCACTCCCTGGGAGGCTGGCGACTTTTTGGCTTCCTATCGGCGTGGCTGAACCCCCATAACACACGGTTACGTCGAACGTCTTGTTGAACTCACCTGTATTCTTGACAGTGACGTTGATGATGATAGGCTTCGTCCAGAGGGGATACGCCCAAGCAGCAGACAGATTGACGCTTGTCGCTATCTCCTCCTGTAGGCGACTCCAAGATCCCATCAGAGGATAATTGTCCGTATTATTTTCATCAACTATGTATGGAGTATCTCCTATCTCGTCACTGCCCATCTCATTCTGGTACGGGCCACTGTACGTGTCGTTGCCCTCGTAGTCGCTCCAGTAATTGCCCCCGGAAGGGTAACCATTGTCCCATCGGTTCTCTTCGGATGATCCCTCTATTAACCGAACTTGATAGCTGTTACTGATGAGGTTGTTATGGTAGATTGTGTTGTTCGGTTTTCCAATTGAAACACCGTAAACATTGCCTACAATGTTATTCTGATAAATGGTGTTGTTCTCCCCATAAACATACAGTCCTCCACCGTTATCGGTCAACGTGTTCTCCTCGATCACGTTACGGTTTGAGCTATTCAATGCGATGGCGTCTCCAGACGAGTTAGAGATAACGTTCCCTCTCACGACGTTATCGTGGGATTGGAAAAGTCTGATTTCTCCACCATTTTCCATGTTCTCCTCGATCAAATTAAGGCTTGAGCTGTTCAATACAATGGCGTCGACTCCAGACGAGTTAGAGATAACATTCCCTCTCATGACGTTATCGTGGGATTGGTAGAGTTCAATTCCAAGTGTGTTGGAAATGTTGTTTTCTTCAATGGTGATGTCTGAGCTTTCCTCTATTTTGATAGCCCAATCTGAGATGTTTGCTATTATGTTTCCCTTTATTAAGGTTCCGTTTGCATGTTGTAATCTGATTCCGTCTGATCCAGAACTTGATGATATGGTATTATATGTTATTGAGTTGTCCTTGGATCCGGTTCCTCCTCCAGTGATTCCGCAAATGGAGTGATTGATTAATTTGTTTCCTGAAACCTGACAGCCAGAAGAGTTAGTCAGGTCAATTCCCTGTTGTCCATTTTGTATTGTGAAGCCTCTTATGTCAACGTCGTCTGCAGTTACATTGACGACGGTTCCAGTTCCACTTCCATTGATAATAGTAGTTTCTTTGTCTTCTCCAATAAGCAATATTGACTTGTTTACAACCACATGCTCGTTATAGGTTCTTGGAGCCACACGTATGGGTACTCCTGGATTTGGTGCGTTTATAGCAGCTTGAATCGTAGGGAAATCATCTGGAACCCTAATGGGGGGTATTTTACTGATGGTGACCTGATCAAAGGTGTTTCCCAAGTCGTCTTTTGCTTGTAGACGTAACGTGCCATTCTTGAAAACGTCTACTACGCAGAAGTGATATATGCTATTTTGGTAGGCCATGTACCATATTGGTACCACCTCGTATAGGCCTGCTGCCCAGCCTCCCGTGACGATGTACATGGTTCCATTTGAGTAGTCTTGGGGCGTAGTTTGGGAGGCCGTCCAATTGAGCGGTTTGCTCCGCTGATAATTATGGTCATGACCACAAAAGACGATGTCCACGTGATACTTGTCAAATAGAGGAACCCAGTGTGTTCGTGCAAGGGTCCATGGACCATGCCTGCCAGACACGAAGACAGGCCTGTGGAACTGGACGAATTTCCACATGTAATCAGCATGGGCGGCGAGGTCGCTTTCCAGCCAAGCTTTTTGAGCTAAAACATCGGCCTCTGATGCTTCGCCTCCTGGGCCCTCACTGCAAAGGTTAACAATGTGTATGTCGGGTCCCCAATCATATGAATACCATTTTTCATTGCCTGGCAAGGCAAATTGCGTAAAGTATTTAAAGTCGTAGTCTTCATGGTTTCCGAGAACTGGCATAATCGGTATCGTCAGATTGTTTTCTCCAATCCAATAGTTATGCATATGCATAAACCACGAGTCCCAATAACTTTGAGCGTAGCCGCTATCCACTATGTCTCCACCGAGCATTACGAATTCAGGATTCAATTTGGCCATAGCCTGGGATATTTTGTTTCGCTCCGCATCATTGGTCCTGCTGTCCCCGCCAGCCACAAACCTAACGTCAGAAGAGGTGGATGGTGCCGTGCGAAAGCTTCGTTCGCCACTGTAGCCTCCTGTCGGTCCTCCACAAATGAAGTAATACGTGGTACCAGGAGTTAGGCCGGTCAGTTCAACGTCATGAATGATGCCTGAGGCGCCAATATAAGTGTAGTTAACGCCACTAGCCGAGCAGCTGTAGGAGGCAGGCACTCCATCGCGAGAGACGGTGTCGTACAGCACAGTGTCTCCAGCCGTACTTGTGCTGGTTTGCCAGGTCACCGTCATTGTTGTGTCAGTGTCATTTTGCCAAGTTAAATGTATATGTATGGGGATATCCACCGCTTTTGCCGAGGGTACCCAAGAAACGGCAGTTAACATGCTTGCCAGAACCAGAACGGTCATCAACAGCCCCTTAAGCTTCCTCATTCCTCAACCACCTACTGGACACCTCAACCAAGCATCAGCCAAATAACCATCAGAATATGTGCAGTTTAGATATATAAGACTTAAGGAACAAAACTCTATGCCCACCCTTCGCATCTCCCGCCAACCTTCCTGTGTCCAGCTGATATTTCACCTGACTGAACATTTAGAGAATAGTAGTGATTGTAAGGTGATGTTTCAAAAAGTGGGGTTGGGGTTTTTTAGTATGTTAGCCAGTTCACGTTTATGTAGGTCCAGTCGAAGCCGTCTATGCTGCCGTCGCCGTTAAAGTCCGGGTGCCAGCTGTACCTTTCCCCTGGGTACGTCGTGAGCCAGCATATGTTCTGCCAGGTATAGTCGTAGCCGTCGCAGTGGCCGTCGCCGTTGGCGTCGCCTGTTCTCCAAACAGTCACGGTGCCGTCGATGAGGGTGTTGTCGGCTGTGTCAACCTCGCCCTGAACTATGCTGGCGTTAGCTGAGAAGGTGATCGGGACGTAAAGCTGAATAAAGGTGCGGTGAGTCCATGCGTACCAGTTGAAGGTCAGGTTCTTTGATGTTTGGGGAGGCAGGGCATCGACGGTCTGCGTTTCTATGGCGTGGTTGTCGTAGTAGGCGGTGACGTTGAAGGTCTCGTTATAGTACCCCTCATTACGCACTGTAACATGTACGACAACCGGAGAAATGTAGCTGGAATGGATCGGATGGACCCCGTAAAGTTCTGAGCAGATCATTGACAGCGTTACGTTGGTGACGGCGACATCGTGTTCCCACAGTACTTCCACTGTTCTGATTGTGGAGCTTGTTTGGCCGTCGCTGTCGGTGACGGTTAACTTCATCGTGTACGTCCCAGCCTTTAGGTAGGTGTAATTGAAGGTTGCACCATAACCGACATCCGTTCCGTTGTTGAACGGGTCCCACTTGTAGCTCGTTATGGTGTCGTCTTTGTCGGATGAGCGCCAGGGGGTGCCCCAGGGCGATTGGGTGGCGTTGAAGGTGACCGTGTCGTTGGGTAAGGGTGCTACTGGTGTCCAAGAGAAGTTGGCGTGCGGGTATCCTACAGGGACAGTACGGTTAAACCAATCTGAATAGGCTCCGCTTGTGTCACCGACTCTGAGGCCCACGGTGTAGTCTCCGCCTGTGGTGAAGCTGTGGGTTGTTGTGGTGGATGGTGGATAAGTCATGGTTTGGCTTGTGCCGTTCCAGTCCCACGTGTAATTCGTTATTTGGTATCCTGTAGCTGCCTCGCTTCCTGAGGCGTCGAAGGTGACGGTCTCACCCTTTCCAGGATCTTCGGGTGAGAAGGTGTAGTCGGCAGTAGGTTTGAGTGTGCTCGCTTTGATTACGACGTCGTGGCTGCTCAGCGTGTAAGTGAAATAGATGGAGATGTGGGTTGCGTTCTGAGATATGGTGGATGGGGCATTAGAGCCGTCTATCACTACTACCCAGCATTCTGGTGGATTATCCTCCAGAAGGTCATTTGGAATTGTAACGTTGCAGAAGCCGGTTTCGCCGGGTTCTCCGGTGACCTCGAAACTAATCGCTTTAGCTGTCTGGTTAAAGCCATAATTGTAGATGCGGATGCGGGGAGGGTTAAAGTCCCGCCCCGTCAAGCTGCTTACTGTAACAATAGGATAAACGCTTTCCTCTTGGACAACGGTGAAAACGTCAAGAACGTTCGCCGGTATTATAATCACTTCAGAACTTATTAAGACTACCTCAGCAGGATGCACATTGAAGGTTCCGGTTTTTTTAGCCGTGAATTTCGCTATAAAAATTGTTCCGCTGCCGGTAATCCCTGGGTTCCACGACCCCCGCCGACCAATGTAATAAGGCGGGTATATCTCTCCGGCAGTGTTGTTTATGGTTCCTGATATGTTGATGTAATCTACTGTCCACACCCCTCCTGTTAGAAAAGGTCCGTCTTCAAAATCGACACATTCCAAAGCATCAGGGTCCCATGTCATACCGCAACCGAAAGTGTAAAGGTCGGTGACGTTGGCAATGCAAACTTCCACCGTAAAGTTTTGACCAACTGACGTAGCCGTAATCGTTGCAGGATTGAGGTAAACCGTCGTTTCCGTAAACTTAGGCTCCAGCTGGACCGTTATATCTCGCCATGTGCTACTTGAGGCAAGGTCTTTCTCAATGAGCACTGGGTCGTCTTGACATGTGACGGTCAAGTTCACAGTATAGGTGCCCACTGCTGCATAAATGTGCGTAATGACCGAGTTAGGAGTTGTTGTAATGTTTCCATCGCCGAAATCCCATGTATAGTTGGCGATAGGCACGTTATGGGTGCCGTTCCAACCTGGCATAGAATCTGAAATATAGAAGGTCAACGTTCTGTTTACAGACGGAACGTACGGCAGATAGAAGAATTTAGCCATAGGCCTGTATGGTGGTGGTAATAAAACCGTTATCATTTTCGATTTAGCGTTCCACAGACCTTGGCTGTCAGTAACCTTCAGAGCCACCGTGTAGCTACCTTCTGCTGCATAGGCATGGTCTACGATCCTTCCCTCACCACGATAGCCATCGCCGAAATCCCACTCATAGCTGACGATGGGCATTTCGTGGGTGCCGTTCCAACCGGGCTCGGAGGCTGAGGCGTCAAAAGTTACTGTCTGGTTTGGGAGGGGTTTAAGCGGTGAAAAGGTGAAGTCGGCCGTAGGACTCTGCGGCCGTAGAGGTCGGCCGATTGCATAGAGCGCGTAGCCGCCCTCGTACGCGTATGAGCCTACGAAAACAATGCCATCTGCAACTGATAGACGATACATGTTACCACCAGATGAGTAAACCCATATCTCGGCTCCCGTGGTCGCGTCTAGGGCATACAAGTTATTATCATCAGAGCCTATGTAGACAATACCGTCAGCAACAGCAGGAGAGGACTCTATTTCACCTTTGGTGGGGTAGTCCCATATTTTAGCTCCTGTGATTGCATTTAAGGCGTACACCATACCGTTGTCTGAGCCTACGTAGACAATGCCATTAGAAACAGCAAGAGAATTATAGGAATCTAACTTACCTGTTTGATATTTCCATATCAATGTTCCGTTAACAGCGTCAAGAGCGTACAAATAACCGTCCCATGAGCCTATGTAGACAATGCCATTAGAAACAGCAGGAGAAGAATACACATTACCGCCGGTCTTGTAACTCCACATCTTAGTGCCAAGATTCGCGTTCAATGCATATAGATTATCATCACAAGAGCCTATGTAGACAATGCCATTAGAAACAGCAGGAGAAGAATACACCAAGCTTCCAGTTCGGTATTCCCACATCTTGGCTCCTGTGATTGCGTCCAAGGCGTACACGCTGTACGCCTCTGTGCCTACATAGACTACGCCATCAACTACGGCAGGAGAAGAACGCACAGGAGAAGTATACTCCGGGCTTCCAGTTCGGTAATGCCATATCTTGGCTCCCGTGGTTGCGTCAAGAGCGTACAAATAACCGTCGTCTGAACCTACATAGACAATACCATTAGCAACAGCAGGAGAGGATTTTATACAACCCCCGGTTTCATAACTCCATATTACGGTGCCATCCGTTGCGTCTAGGGCGTACAATCTCTTTGTACCCCAGTCTGTGCCTACGTAAACAATACCGTCAACCACGGCAGGAGTGGAAACCACCCAGTATCCGAGACCGCCGCGTTTCCACAGGGTAAGGTTCGTTTTTGGTCCCGGGCTTGGCGTGTAGCCCGTATTGGCGGCGTCGTAACCGAACATAGGCCAAGGGTACAGCGTCGTTGCTGTTGCAACCTTATTTGAGGGAGCGAGAGTCGTTGCAGAAAGAGTTGATGACAACAGGAGCACTGAAATGAAGATCGCCGAAACAAGCCTTTTATTTAACATGTGTTCAGTCATATCAAGAACACGCTTCACACTTGAAACATAATTACACCTTAATACTTATAAGAATTATGGTAAACAGTTCCATGAAACTCCAAGAATTTCCACGGACACACAGGGCAGAAACTCTTCCCCGCCGCCCCCAACAAAAACGTCACTAGACGCCGAGGCCCCACTTGCAGTACGCCCGCGAATGACACACCTGACTAGGCCTGATCATAGACCCCCTCCACCGCCCATCCACAAATATACACAATAAAAACTTCTTTAACGCAAGACTAATGTACAGATTCCTCCACATTTAATTAAAATCACGTGTATACAGCCAAGGAGAGGAAAAGGAGCTGAGAATCCTCCAACTGCACTCGGACTACATAGAATACCAACCGATAAAAAAGGAGATCAAAACCGCCGAACCCAGCGAAAAAAAGAAACACCGCCTCCAAGAACTGGCCGTCCTCTTCACCTGCGTAGAAGAAGGAGACGACCAAACCGTCGCTCAAAGGGCCGTGGAGGAAGTGAAGAATTCACTTGAAAAGCTGAAGGTCAACCGGATTCTCATATACCCTTACGCTCACTTGAGCAGCAATCTAGCTAAACCAGCCGCAGCCCTGCAAGTCTTGAAAGCCATGGAGAAATACGCTAAAGAAGCAAACATAGAAACCTACAGAACTCCATTCGGCTGGTGCAAACAGTTCGCTCTTTCTATAAAGGGGCACCCTCTCGCTGAGCAGTCAAAGGTTATATTGCCAATCGAAGCCAAAGAAGAAAAGAAACCTGAATGGAAGATTCCTAAGCCGGAATATTTAATATTGACACTTGACGGCGAGACTGTTTCGCCCGAAAAATACAGGTTCAAGGAGAATGAGGAAGACCTTCAGATACTGGTTGAGAAAGAGGTTTTCAAAAAAGAAGCTGCAGGCGGAGAGCCGAGACTTGTCAGCATATTAAAGAGGTTCGGGTTTGAGTGGGAACCCAGCTCCGACTCTGGACACATGCGTTATGGTCCAAAAGCCGCTTTGATGGTGGACTTGGTGGGCGACTACTCTTGGCTGAGCGTCAACGAAATCGGCATACCCAGCTTCTCCATTAAAGGAACAAACCTCTTCAGTTTGAATGTTCCAGCCATCCGAGAGCACGCAGACCTCTTCGGTGAGAGACTGTACACAGTCAAGGTTGACAATGAAGAATACGTTTTGAAGTACGCAGCTTGCTTCCAACAGTTCTCCATGCTGAAGGACTGGATGATAAGTTACAGGCAGATACCCTTCGGAATGTTTGAAATCGCCGACAGCTACAGGCTTGAACAGTCAGGCGAATGCCTCCTCGGTTTCCGACTGAGAAGGTTCTACATGCCGGACTACCACATCTTCTCCAGAGATTTGGAACACGCCAAAGAAGTGACGGTTAAAGTTCACGGGAAGATTTACGAAAAAGTCAGAGAACTCGGAAACGAATATGTCTCCCTCTACAACTTGACTAGAAGCTTCTTCGAAAAGAACAAAAGCTTCCTAAAACAGATGGTTAAAATCGAAAAGAAACCTGTCCTGTTGCACTTCGTTCCAGAAGGAAAGTATTACTGGGTCATAAACGTTGAGCACCACATAACTGACGAATTGAAGAGGTCAAGAGAAATAGCCACGGTTCAAATAGATGTCGGCAACGCAAAAAGATTCGGAATCAAGTACATAGACGAAAACAGAAAAGAAGTTTACCCGCCCATCTTGCACATCGCGGTTTTGGGCGGAATAGAGCGCTATCTGTACACGGTGTTTGACGCTGCCTTGAAGCAGAAAACTCCCTACTTGCCTCTGTGGCTGGCGCCAGTTCAGGTGCGACTTATACCAATCTCTGAAAAGTTCCTTAACGAAGCCGAAAAAATAGCGAACCAAATTGAGAAGAAATGTGTGCGCGTCGACATAGACGACAGACCGTTGACTTTGCCGAAGAGAGTTAGGAAAGCCGAAACAGAATGGATAAACTACGTGCTTGTTGTGGGACAGAAGGAAATCGACTCAGGAATTCTTCCAGTTCGAGACAGAAAGGCTGGGAAGATCAGAGAAATGCACCTTCAGCAATTGATAAAGGAGGTAAAGAAGCAGACAGAGGGCAAGCCCTTCAGGGCTTCGACTTTGCCGAGGCACTTGTCTCTGAGGCCAATTTTGACATAAAAGGATTATTCTGATTCAGAGGTCCAGAAGATGAAATATCCATCGCCTAGGTGCTACCAAAATGAAAACCCTGTTGTTAACTGAAAAGGAGGTAACCCCGCTCCTGACCATGAGGGAGGTCATGAAGGCCGTGGAGTCAGCCTTCAGAGAGAAGGGACTCGGCCGCGTGCAAATGCCCCCGAAGCCCTACCTCTACTACGCCAAGTACAATGGTGACCTGAGGACCATGCCCTCCTACCTCGAGGAGCTTGACATCTCCGCCGTGAAAATAGTCAACTCCCACCCAGACAACCCAAGGAGGCACGGCCTTCCCACCGTCATGGCCACCATAACTATGATAGACCCGGAAAGCGGCGCGCCCCTGGCCATCATGGGAGGCACCCGAATCACCGCCATGAGGACTGGCGCCGCGGGAGGCGTGGCAGCGAAGTACCTCGCCAGGAAGAAGTCGAAGGTGGTGGGTCTCGTTGGGGCGGGCAGCCAAGCCAGAACGCAGCTGATAGCCCTACTCTCCCTCTACGGGACGCTTGAAGAGGTCAGGGTTTGGAGCCGAACTGAGAAGACCCGGGACGCGTACACTGCCGAGATGGAGCCGATGGTCGATGGCTTCGCCGAGATAGTGCCTGTGGAGAGCGTCGAAGGGGCCGTGGAGGGAGCTGACATCGTAGTCACCAGCACCCCCTCCAGGAAACCCCTCGTTTCGGACAGGTGGGTAACTCCCGGCATGCACTTCAACTGCATCGGCGCCGACGCCCCGGGCAAGGAAGAGCTGGACCCGGCCATCCTGAAACGGGCTAAGATCGTCGTCGACGACTGGGAACAAGCATCCCATGGCGGAGAAATCAATGTTCCACTGGCCCAGGGGATCATATCCAAGGAAGACGTCTGGGCGGAGGTAGGAGAGGTGGTGGCCGGCTTGAAGCCAGGCAGGGCATCTTCTGACGAGATAACTGTTTTCGTCTCCACCGGATTGGCGGTGCAGGACGCCGTCACCGCGAAGCTCGCCTACAAAAAGGCTCTGGCGAAAAACGTTGGAAGGCTTATGGAGTTGGTATAGTTGTGGTGAGCGACGCCGTGTAACCTTGCTTTGTGTAAACAGTGACCGTGACGGTTTCACCTCGTAAACAGGGCAGGCAAGTCGGGCGACATATGAGAATGACTGAACGGTCGGGTTCAAGCTGGTAGGGGAGGGACTCGTTTTCTGATGTGACTACGTCGGTTATGTTCTCGACGGGCCCATACTCGACTTCGACTTTTAGGACCACGCTTGTTATGTTAACGGGGATGGTGGAGCGTTCGGAGCTTCGGACGGTAACGTTGAAGTGGTCGGTGTTGAAGATGGCCTCAGTGACATTCAGGATCACGAGGGGAGGGGTGACCAGAGGAGGGTAACTCGTCGGGTGGCCCTGTAAGTGGTGCACGGCGATGGTGACGGTCTTGTTTCTGTAGTCGGTCCAGTTCCAGAAACACGTGAAGTTTTCCGAGGTGTTTGGGGGAAGTACGTACGGAAGGTTGGGACTCACTCCGGCTATGTCTTGGGTTGTTTCGTTTTCCACGGTGACGGTTATGTTTGTTATTTCGATGTGTGCGGATGGAGGCATAGAGTTTCGGAGGGTGAGGTTGAAGAAGGTTGTGTCAGCGGGGTCGAAGAGGGCGTCGGTGATCGTCAGGTTCACCGGTGGAGGGGTGACCTGGGGATAGTGGTCCCTGTAACCCTGCAGAGTTTCCACGGTGACCGTGAGGCTCCTGTTGCGGTAGTCAGTCCAGTCGTATGTGCAATTGAAGGTGACTGAGGGTCCTTCTGGAAGAAGGGTGTGAGGAAGGTCTGGGGTCACCTCGGTTACGGTTAGGGTGGTTCCGTCTTCCGTGGTCACGGTTATCATTGTGACGTTAACGTACTCTTCTCCTTGGTTTTCCACGGTCACGTTAAACCGGGTGGGGTATGTGGCGTTGAAGAGAACGTCGGTTACGTTTATTCTCATGAAGGGTGTGTCCGCCCAAACGGTCGCTCCTGAACCCTGTTCTTCCATGAACACGAGGACCCCTATGGTTTCGTCGGTGTGGTTGCTCCAATCCCAGAGGCATCTGAAGACTTTCAGGTCTCCGGGTTCTATTCTGTACGGCAGTGGCGGAGTCACTTTCCCTCCCTCCATAAAGTAGAGGACGTTGTTCTCAATCGTTACCGCAATCCATTCAATCGTTGCGCTTGAAGGCGAGGAGGAAGGGTTTAGGACGGTGACATCGAACAGGCTGGCGTTCTGCGCTGGGAAAGTGGCATCAACGATGGCGATGGAGGGCTTCTCGGGAACCCGGAAGCCTATGGAGACGTAGTAGCCCATGACAAACATGTAGGAAAACAGGGCTCCGACCACCCCGGCCACCAACAGGAGCAGAAGGAGAGAAAGCCCCGAAACGGCGCTTGTGCCTCGAAACACCGCCATACACTACCCCTCTGTAACAAACTCCTCAATGGTTGCTTTTGTTATTCAAAAATTTTCCTATCCGGAAGGCTTCGCTCGCCGAACCTCCATCCGCAGATGCCGAGAAACCCGGGAAGCCGGAACGCAGAGGAACCTACTTGAAGGACTTCAGGAAACCCTCGAGCCGCTCGAGCCTCGTGTTCAGGGCGTTGAGGAACCTCTGCAGGTCGCTGAACTGCCTCTTTAGGCCGTCGACCTCGCCCTGCTGTCTCTGAAACTCATCCGTGATCTTCTTGAGGTCCTCCAGCGAGGCCACATCGTAACCCTCCACCGTTCCGCGGATGACCACCTTGTGGGCCAGGTGAACAGGCTTCTCCTCCTTAGACATAGAAACATCAACCACCTCTCGTCATACATCAGTAAGCTTATCAATTAATAACTTTTCGCCAACAAACCCTCGCAAAGCTTATAAACCCTAAGGGCTGGAGCTATCTCCGGCGGGTGAGTGGGCTCACCTCCCACCCGTTCCGCCATACAAACCCCGGCGTAGGGAGGTGAAAAGTTGGACGTTAGAGACTTAAGCCTAGCGGCGATCTCCACGAGTTTATATGTGGTTATCAACGTTGTCCAGATGGTGTCTATCGGAAATCCAACCGTCTATGGGCCGGTTCAGCTTCGCGTCGCCGACTGTCTAATGGCCTTAGCAGCCTTGTTGGGATGGCCTGTCGTAGCTGGAGTGACGGTTGGCTGCTTCTTAAGCAATGCATATTATTTTCTCAGCATAGTGGACGTGGTACTCGGTCCGGTTGCCAATTTCACTGCCGCAACCGTCATCCTTTTGCTTAGGAAGAGGCGGTTGTTGGCGTGTGTGACTGGCGCATTGCCCGTCGGCTTCATCGTAGGCGGGTACTTGTGGACGTTTCCGTTCCTTCTTCCACCAGCCGTCCTCGGATTCCTACCGGTATGGGCGGCCATGATCGTCAGCATAACCATCAGCAGCCTCATCGCCATCGCAGTCATCGGCTACGCTTTACTTATCATCTTGAGCAGACCGGGCATCCTTGAGCCACTAAAGTCCCGCGGACTGAAGGTTCTCACGTAACCCTCCTGTCTCACCGAGTAACCACGGGTTCACCGCTGTCTCCACTCCAATAACACGGGCAAGATGTCCAGTCACCAAAAAACTACATGAAACGCTCAAGCTTCGTCAGCCCGATGATCTCGTTGAAGTCTAGGTCTAAGGGTTCAAGGACCTGGTCAAAAGTGGAGCGGATGTAGCCTACGTACTTGTCGACGTCTACCTCGGAGGGGGAGGCCAGCTGGGCGGGCTTCACGTGGGGTTCCCTGAGGACCTTGACGAACTGGATCTCGTCCCCCGCCTTGATCTCGACTCCCTTCTCCATGAGGAGCTTGGCGGCCTTGACGTGTTGGGGCGTGGTTTTGGTGTAGCCAGCCGGGATCTTTCCGAGGACCACCTTGAAGGCCAAGTCCTCGAGGGAGTATTCTCGCCTCTTCAGCTTGAGGTAGCAGTCTCTGACGATCCTCCGGATCTCCTTTTTGGCGTCGTCGAAGTCGGCGGGGGACTTCACCTCTCCCAGTCGGTTGACCGTGTGCTCGAAGGCCTTCTTCAGGAACTCGGGGACGTTGGACTTTTTGCCGGTCAATCCCTTCACGTCTGGGGTTCCGTCGGGGAAGACTCCCAGGTAGTTCTTTTTGCGGGAGCTGAAGACCGAGTAGCGGTAGCTCTTGTCCAGGTCCAGCTCCATCCCCAGGTCCTTCTCCGACCACTCCGCTAGGGTCTCCACTTGGCGGGGAGAGGGGCTCTTCAGGAAGACGCTGTCCGTGTCGCCGTAGATGACTTCGATCCCCAACTCCTGAGCCGTCTTTATGGTCCGGGTTATGGCGTGCCTCCCGATGGCGGCGGTGGCCTCGGCCACGGGGGGACAGTAGAGGTCGAAGGCTTCGGCGCCAAAGACGCCGTAGGAGGCGTTCAGTATAACCTTAAGGGCGCTCTGGATGACGTTGTACCAGCCTCGGAGTTCTCTGGACACCGTTTTGTCCTTAGACTTGGGCTTATACCACTCCACCCGAAGGTCCCTGAGGCCTCCTATCAGAAGGCTCTCCAAGGCCCTGTGCTTGGTACATATCCAGTGGGGGGTGTCTGGGACCCTGTTGGCTTTACATTCCTCGTGGGAACAGTTGATGGACTGGTATCCAAGGTTGTGGACCTTGATTATGGACGGGTACAGGCTGGAGAAGTCCATGACGGCCACGTTAAAGTGCACCCCGGGCGTCGGCTCCACCACCACGGCGCCCTTGTACTTCTTCCCCTTGATGATGGCCTTGGTGGCGGTCTTCCCCTTCACGGCCTCGATGTCCTCCTTGTTGGGGATCAGCCACCCCCGGCGCCGGTGCTCCCCCTGAAGGAAGCTTCGGATCCAGCGGGAGACCCCTTGGCGGCTCACGTCCTCCATGGGCATGCGGCTGACGCGGGCCAGGACCAGGATGAGCTTCATCACTAGGTCGTCGTCGAAGGCAGAGAGGCCGTGGGTGATCTCAGCGTCCCGGAAGCAGTAGCGGGCCAGCTCGGTGTAGGAGAGTTCCGAGACCGGCCTCGTGTCTAGCTTGGACAGCTCAATGAGGGCTTGGCCCACCTCGTTCAGGGTGACGCCGCCATACTTCTTTCCGAAGGCGTAGACTTGGATGGACCGGTTGAAGAAGAACTTGTAGAGGTCGATGTGAATCCCATACCGGAGGAGGCAGGCAAGCCTCGCCGCCTCTATGGGGATCTGGTCCCTTCTGAACCCTAGGTTCTGGGCCCTCCGCCATAGATACCGGAGGTCAAAGTCGTCTCCGTTAAAGGTTACGACAAAGGGGTAATCGTCGATGGCTTCAAAGACCTCTTGGACCAAGTCTTTCTCAGAATCGTAATACTCAACCCTAACGTCAGAAGGCAGCCTTTCAGAGCCCTCCTTCACGCCCTTCCGCCTAAGGAGTAAAACTCTCTTACTGCCGTCAGAGCCCAGTAGGGACACGCATATTATGGGGTGAGCGGCCTGGCTGGCGTCCGGAACGCGTGTGGCGATCGGCGAGAAAACCTCGATGTCGAGGGCCACCCTCCTAAACCTGGGAACCGGGCACTCCAGAAGCCGCGCCCACCTCTCTATGTACCACAGTGTCTCCTCCGGTTGATCCCGGAACAACCCTCGAATTCGGTTGACCATCTCCTCCCCTGGCCCGTACCTAACCGAAACAAGCCCACCATCCTGAATCCTGTAAATCATGCCCAGGTCCAGATCTCGATCGTAAATATACGATTGATAATACTTGATGAAGGCTTCCCAAACCTCCGCCCCCCGCTCGCCCTCCACCGCCTCGGTATACTCCCTGGGGATAATGTCCCTTATGCAGCCGGCGGGCCGCCCCCCAATGGCCAGAGGATCCTTCGCAACAACCTTGGTCAGGGTTACCTTCCGGTCGAGGAGGGGGTCGTACTTCTCCACGGGTTCCAAGTGGTCGAAACCGGGGTGGGACACCAAGCGGTCAATCTTTTCCAGCTTATCTGACGTGAGGTTTGTGAGGCAGTAGGGCCTGTGGCCTGTGTTGTCGTGCCAAACGTATATTCTCTCTGACTCGGGTTCGTACAACTTGACGCATGCAGCCCCTTTACTCCCGTCGTAGGTGGCGGACACAAGATAGGAGGGAGGCAGCTCTTGAGGGCCCTCGGGTTGAAAAAGAGTCCCCCTTCCTTGAGGCGACTTTCCCTCGGGAGAGGGAGGGACTCTCGGATGCTCTTCCGTAACCTTCGCGGCTGCGAAGAAGTCATCCAAGGGACGCGTAGCCATCTTGATCCTGTCCCTCACATTGTGTATTATTTCATGTCGCTAAAATACCCTGTGCTCCGCACTAAATCCGTTTTATGGTTGGCTCGTGATCGGGAATGCTTTCTTCAGATTAGGGCAAGTAACCGAGCCCCTGGAGCCTTGACCTTATCCCTTCTTCCTGTTGGTCACTGTACACTTTTCTCCTGTCCCCCAAGGGGAGCCGAGGCATCTGGCCCTCCCCTTCCATGTACCTCACGGGGTGCAGGCGCAGGTGAGAAGAAGATAAGGCTTCCACCAAAACCTTCCCGTCCATGTCCCTGGGAACGGGAATCCCGTAGAGGTGGAGGATGGTGGGGGCTAGGTCGGTGATCTTTGCGCCCCTGATCTCGGCTCCCCTCCTGATGCCCGGTCCCGAAGCGATGAAAACGCCGTTCTTCTTGTGGGTTCCCGTGTGCCTCAGGTCGAAGGACCCTTGGAGGAAGAGGGAGGCATGGCCGAAGCTTATGTCCACCTCGCACTCCGAGTTGTTGATGGTGAAGATGATGTCTGGGGCTTGGTCGACGTAGGGCCCCGTGTAGATCTCCTCGGGCCTGTGGATCTCTGTCGTCAACCTCTCCCCGGTGACCGGGTCCTCCAGCCTGCTCAGCCTCTCGATTATCTCGTCCCTCAACTTCTCGTAGTCTCTTGGATCCACGGAGCCCTTAGGCTCTCGCCCCTTCAGGTTGATGTATATATGCCCTAGGTGGGCTGTGTGGGCGCAACTGAAGGCCTTGGTCTGGGCCCAGTCTATTTTATGTATGATCTCCTCCAGAGAGACGTACTTGAAGACGAGGCTGTAGACTCCTTCGCGGCCGAGGATTCTGAAGATCAGGCCGGTCAAAAAGTGGTAGACACCCATTTTCCCCAGGTAATAATTCCTCAACTGCCCCCCATTTCCGAAGAACAGCCTCTCGACGGCCCAGCCCAGCCTCGACAGAAGGCCCCTCCTCACCCTGCCCCTCAACCGGAGGAAGCCCTGCTGTCTAAGCCACTCGTTCACGTAAAACGTCTTTCTCCTAGGCCCGAACCCGTGGTCGGAGACCACGATGACGGTGCCCTCACCGAAGGCCCTGACCACCCTGCCCACAGCCCGGTCCAGGCTCTGCCAGTAGTCCCTGATCGCGTTAGAGTACCTTCTCGCCGCTATCGGGTCGTGTTGAGGGTGGGTTGGGTCCATGTGCCTCCACATGACGTGCTGGATGCGGTCGGGGGAGGTGAAGACCACCATGAAAAACTGTGCGTCGAAGGCTCCCATCAGGTACTCCACTGCCCTCTCGCGCTTCTGGGTGACCCGATGGAGGTCTAGGAGGAAACGGTCTTCGTCGAAGTACCTCCAGTGGTCCACGTCCAACTCGTATCGGTGCACCCTCCGATCCAGCTCGGCCCTCAACCAGCTGGGATAACAGAAGTTGCCCCTCTCAGAGGGCGTGAATATCCCCGTGATCATAAAGCCGTCAATTTTGTGAGGGGGAAAGGTCCCGGGAACGTTGATGATCCCGGTGCGAATTCCATGGTTGTTCAGGTAGTTCCAGAGGGGCCTCTCCTTCAAGGAGCCGGGGTTCGAAAGTCGCACAGAGTAGCCTCTCGACTCCTTCTTCACCAGGTCGTAGACGCCCAGCTTTCCAGGGTTCTTCCCAGTCGCAAAGCTGATCCAAGCTGGAAGCGTGATCGGCGGCACCGTGGACTCCAACTCCCCACTCACGCCACTCTTCACGAGCCTGGCGAGGTTGGGCAGCAGGCCCTCTCTCATCCAGGGCCCTATGAGGTCGAAGGTCGCCCCGTCCAAGCCTATCACAAGGACCCTGGGAGCTTCTTTGGTCACCGTGGAGTCAGGTCCCCCGGAGTGTCGGTACATTAATAAGGCATGGTCAGAAAGGGTTTATGTATTTTGCGTTATTCGCTCCAAAAGCTCCAAGATTCGACGGGATGGCCTATCACTTTGAGATTTAGGAGCTGTCACCCGGGAACCCTCCTCGATCGGTCCATGTGGCACAGAACCTCGAAAGCCGTCTTGGCGGCCTGCACGGCCGTTACGCCTCGGTCATAATGCGGGGCTACCTCCACCACATCGAGGGCGGTGATCCGCCGGTCACAGATCCCGCAGAGGATGTCCAGAAACGTGCCCGTGGAGAGGCCGTCGGGCTCAGGGTTCTGCACGGCCGGGGCGAAGGCTGGGTCCAAGACGTCCATGTCGATGGAAAGGTAGATACTTCCCGCGTCTCTCAGGAACCCTAGGGCCTTTTCAACGGTCTTCTCGGCACCCTCCTTCCTGATCCACTGCGCCGTCAAGAAGTGGACGCCCGTCTCCTCAGCGTATTCCAGCTCCTCCTTGCACGCGGCGCGGACGCCGATCTCCAGAATCTTCTTAGAACCGATTTGCTCGCTGATCCTCCGCATGAAGGTGGTGTGAGACACGGTCCGACCCATGTACTCGTTGCGAAGGTCCAAGTGGGCGTCGAAGCTCACCACTGCAACGTCCCCGTCGACCCCGCGGACCGCCCCCAGGGTCACAGTGTGCTCTCCGCCGAGGATCACGGGCAGCTTCTCAGCCTCGCGCAGGTCCCTCACCACCAACTCCAACCGCCTCAGGGTCTCGCCCACCTCGCCGGCCACGTTGAGGTCTCCCGCATCGTGAATCCGCAGGTCTTCCACTTCCATACCCGCCCGGAAGCTGTGGGTTTCGATGAATGTTGACGCCTCCCTGATTGCATTGGGAGCAAACCTAGCTCCGGAACGGTGGGTGCTGGTGCCGTCGAACGGCACCCCCAGAATCACGTAGTGTGCCTCTTGAAATGTCTTCTGGATACCGGAAAAAAGGAAGGGTGGAGAGACGAAGAGTTCACGGTAGCTCATTGTCGTGTTCACCTCCCTGAGACGGCGACGACGGATTTTGAAGAACAAACTGTAGTGCAGTTGAGCTTTCGCCTCATCTGGACAACGGATCGAAGAATCCGAATCTTAGACGCGCACACCCGATCATCTCCTCCTCAGGATTTGGAGTAACATCTCTCGCATCTTGATGGAGTCACGGTCAAGAACCGGTGATTCGCTGATGACCACGGGCTTAAGATCGAGTTCGCTGATCAACTGGGCGAAGGGCCTGAAGCTTGGACCGTAGCCAGGCTCGGACATGGTGTGGTGCATTCTCTCTCCCTTCTCGGTGAACTCCACCGGGGTGAAATGAACGTGGAGGTTCTTCACCGTCTCCGATCCAAGCCGATCCTCGATTTCATGGAGGGTCTTTTCGTAGTCTTCCTTGGATTTTATGAGGCCGCCACCCCGGGCGTGGAGGTGGGCCCAGTCGATCACCGGCTCCGTCAACTCAAGAGTTTCGCAGAGCGTCAACACCTCGCTCAGGCTTCCCAGTTGGGACTTTTTGCCCGTGGTCTCGGGGCCTAGGTGCACCCCAGTTATCCCCAGAGCCTTGATGCGCTCCAGGGCGTCCTCTATAGCCCCTCTGCAGGTTCTGAGGGCCTCTTCGGGCGTCCTCTTTCCGTAGAACCCGGGGTGGAAGACCACGGTGTGGGCGCCCATCCAGTCCGCGGCGGTGACGCAGGCGACTAGACGGTTCTTGCTCGCCTCCACTGTTCCCTCGTCCCCGCAGAAGTTTATGAAGTAGGACCCGTGAACCGTCAGCCACACGTTGCACTCCCTGGCGTTCGCCCCCAGCCTCTCCGCGGCCTCCCTCCCCATCTGAGGCTCTGGCCCCCAGCGGACCGCCTGGTACTCGAAGGCGTCGAGGCCCTCCTCGCAAAGGTACTTAGGCACCTCCTCCCCTGGCCTCTTCAGCTCCCTGAACTCCTTGGGAAAACCGGCTGGCCCGAACCTCGGTCGGTCTGCCATTCCATCACCACCCATTGATTGGCGCAACAACCAAATATTGCTTGGACAAGATAGGGTTTACCGTGGCCTGCGGCGGCGGTAGAGGCGGGAGGTGTAGCGCCCATAGGCTAAGGCTGCGGTCGCCGAGGTCCAGGCGGCGACGTTTTGGAAAGTCACGTACTTCCCCATCGGGTCGAGGCTGGCCATGGCTCCGGTTATGGGCGCTACCAAGCCGGTAATGGCGCTTCTGAAGCCCGGTGCCGCGGCGAGCAACGCTTGGTTTATGGCCGAGAGCAGCCCCCTTATGAGAGGCAGGGCTTGCGCCGTTGCGTGGGCTCCCTCGATCATCTTTGAGACAAGCCCGAGGAAGAAGGGGTTTTCCCTGTAGAACCCTGCAACCGCGTTGTGGATCAGCCGCGGGTATCCCAGAGCGCATAGTACCCCAACGGACACTAGGAAAACTATGAGGACGCTGGCGGTGCTCTTGACGGCGGCCCTCGCAAAATGCAGCCGCTGCACCGCATAGGAAACCCCCCGAACTCGGAGCAGGGCGGCGCTTCCTCGACGTTGAAGGGCTCTGAAGGCCCGACTGACCCTTTGAAGTTTCCTGCTTATCCCACCAAAGAGGCGTTGTCTCAACCTCCCGGGCCGTCTTCGTCTCTTCACCGTCTTCTTAACGGGCTCCTTTGTGGGCGGCACCACAGCTGTGTGCTTTGTGAGGTATGTCCAGCTTGCAAGAAGGACGGCTATCACGCCGAGGGGTATGAGGTGAAATATGGGGCTGACGGTTATGGTGAAGAGGAGGCCGGTGAACGGAATCCGAAGGTCGGCTGTGAGCAGGTTCTCGTCGGTTAGCCCAGAGGAAACGAAAAAATGGACCACGAGGTACTCGATGAGGACCGCCAGCGCGAGAAACAGCACCATGGCGGTGAAACCCTTCGGCGCCGCCCACCTGAAGACCAGGCGCCTACCACGTCTATCAGAGGACACCGCAGCTCACCTACCGCGTCCCAAACACTCCACCATTTACCATACGCATCTTAACTATAAAAATTCAGCATACTTGACACGGGCGGTCTTGGCCCTGAGGATGGAGTTGGAGGATTCTACTTGTAGTGTATGAGGATTTCGCTGGGGAGTGCCTTTCTCTTGTAGTAGAGCATTCCCTCGACCTTCTTAAAGTAATTCAGCACTTCCCTTCCCTTCGGAGTGATCTCAAACCTTTGCCCATCGTCCCTTTGGACGGTCCTCAGGAGGTCTTGGCCCTCGAGGAACCTTAGGTACCTTTTCAGTCTCTCCCAGGAGAGGTTCGCCCGGTACATGATGTGGGTGGGCTTGTTGTTCCCCTCGGATATCACCCTGAGGATGTCGATATAAATCTCCATCTTAGACCTTCGGACCATTATACACTCTCCGGTGTATCAAACCATAAAAAACATGGACTTATAAACTTTATGAACGATCGTCTAGAATTTCCTCGGGGTTGCAACGTAACCAAATGAAAGGTCAGGCGGCGCTAAATCCAGGCTGAGTTGAGTCCGGGTTCTTCTAGAGTCAGAACCGGTGGTACGGACCCTGAGTTTGAACACGAGTTTCACAAGTTGTTTTAAAAGGGAAGGCTTAGGTTGTCCTCCAAAATGAAGAGGGAGTTCGACCACGGTGAAGAGTAGAAAGTTGGTAATGTTAATGCTACCCATCTTGGTGGCCTTCCTGTTTCAGGCAACCCAGTACGCTAGGGCTCCGGCAAAATACGGTTACTATGTGGTCTACGCCAAGAACGCCGACATCGCCCTGAGGCCTGGGGAGGACCTCGGGCCTAACGGGGAGACCCTCCTCCAGAACAGCACCGCCCAAGAAGGCCTCTATAACTTGACCCTGGGCAGGTGGGGTCCCGGGTACAACGTGAACTACACGGATGCCTTCAACGTCACT
>Ga0315306_10000160_pt1 | contig 31797 bp, 29 predicted proteins | sample TDP1_MG_FD_203803 | JGI IMG/M metagenome (GOLD analysis project Ga0315306, IMG submission 203803) | Freshwater sediment microbial communities from Lake Towuti, South Sulawesi, Indonesia - TDP1 | ecosystem: Environmental > Aquatic > Freshwater > Lake > Sediment | place: Indonesia: South Sulawesi... | reverse complement strand
ACTCTATCATTCCGATTGTTCCGCCGCCCACATCGATGGCTTCAACCAACAGGAATATGACCAGCTGAGAGAGCCAGCTCTTCGTGCGCTTCATGAAGTCGTCGAAGACCCGTCTCAGCGGAATCCCCCACGAAAGCTGAGACGATATCCTCTCTAGGTCCTTGCTGAACTCGCCGTAGTTTCTTTTGGAGAGCTGCTCAATGCACTTCTCCGGCGCCATACCCGTCTTCCTGACTTCGGTGAGATCCCTGAGAAAGCTGGCTATCCCCTTCTCAGTGTTCATCCTCTTCTTCGCAAGCCTGCTCTGAACGACAGCTGGTGGTGCGGTCGCAACGACGAGAGAGATCGCAAAAGCTGTGGGTAAGTCAACGGCGCTCTGAATGGCGCTAAGAGCTGGAATGGGAAACATTCCAGCGAAACCCGTGAGCAGGTAGAAGATCAGAAAGGCGAACGCTGAAGATATTACAGCGACCTTGTACGGTCGCCAGTCTGTTAATGGACTCTTTGGTTGCATGCCGTGGGCGAGGTAGATGAAGACAACGGAGAGCAGTGGCGCAAACACGTATGTGTACAAGATCATGGTTGAATACATTGAGATACCCGTGCTGTAGATCGCGTCAACGCTGAAGAGTATGTAGAAGCACAGGGACATCAGAACCATTACTATTATGAAGGACTCCAGGAGCATTCCCAAGCGCTCAGCCGCAGCCTTGATCCTCATAGACCTAGCCTTGAAGATGTCGTGCGTCTTTGTCTCAAGATAATGGCCAATGTCACCGCCGGTAATGACTGTTGAAGCGTATCCAGAAATGAAATCCCTATAGACGTCAAGCGGATGCGTCTCAGAAGCCTTCTCCAACGCAGAGAGAGGGTCTATACCGAAAATCTCGACATCCCTCATTATCTCCCTGGCTTCCTTCTCCATAGCAGGCATCAAATCAACCTTAGAGAGCCTCTTGATGCTCATGTAAGGCGATATACCGCCAGTAGCCATAACAGTGATATACGCCGAGGCAAAAGGCATCTCCCTCTCCAGCGCACCCGCCCTATCACCCGCCTTCATCGAAGGCACGAGCATAAAACCTATCATAACGTAAACTGGCGCGGGAACGAGAAGAACCAGAGGGACCCACCTAAAGAAGTACAAGAGAAAAATAGTGACGACAGTGACGGGTGTTGTCAGCAGGGCTAGGAAGAACATCATAGAAACGTATGTCTCTGGATAGATCTTCATTCCGGCTTTGCTGAGTTCCTCTCTGAACTCGAAGACATTTCTGAGAAATTTAGGTGCTATGCGCCCGAAGATCCTGTAGGACCAGCCCTCAAGGCTGCTGATTAGCGACAAAGTCTCCAACCCTCCTCTCGTAGAACTCCTTTGGTCGAGAATAGTACTCGGTTATGATTCCCGCTACGTCCCTGTAGCTCCTGATGTTCTGGCTGCGCATCCAAGCCAACACGTTCTTTCGGTGTTCATACTCCTCCAGCAATTCTTGCTCATCGATACCCTGACGCTTCGATATATTGGAGAATACGACGCTCTTTTCTGGCTCTGCATTGAAGGAGTCTGCGGAGGGCTTCCACTTGAACGCGCTCCTGTACTTCTCATAGTCGAGGACCTCCTCCACAGAGGTCATCCGCCTAGACACCTTCACGTCACCGGTCTTTTGCAGGTGCACACGATGAACAACCGAGATAACGTTCATCAATGGAATGTAAGCGGTAGCGATGTCCATAGGCTTCGAAGTTAAACGCTTGATTGCGGAGTCAACACTCTCGGCGTGCATGGTACACATGCCTCCGTGACCCGTCGCTAGAGCCTGGAACAGAACGTAGGCTTCATTGCCTCGAACCTCGCCCACCACAAGGTAGTCGGGGCGATGCCTCATCGAAGCCTTAACCAGATCGAACAGCGACACCTCGCCGCTGTGGTTCTCTCCCAAGCCATAGCTCTGTCTGGAGATGAGCGAAACCCAGTTCTCGTGGGGCAGGTTCAGCTCAGCGGTTTCCTCGATGGTCAGAACTTTGCTTCCAGGCTTGATTAGGCACGCAAGAGAGTTCAACGTGGTGGTCTTGCCTGCGCCTGTTCCACCCAACACCATGATGGAGGCTCGGTTTTCTAGGGCTGTCCAGAAGTAGGCTGCGACGCTCTCGGAGAGTGTGCCCAAATTAATCAAGTCAATTATCGAGTATGGATCTTCTCGGAACTTCCTAATCGTGAAGGTTGTTCCGAACGGGGTCACCTCACGCCTGTAACAGACCGAGAGCCTGTGCTTTCCCGGCAGGGAGGCGTCGACTATCGGAAAGGCTGAGCTTACATGTTTCCCAGACATGTGAACCAGCTTGACTATGAGGTTGTCCACCTCATCGTCCGAGGTGAAAATCATGTTTGTCTCGAGGTTTTCGTATTTCCTATGCCAGATGTAGACTTGCTTATTGACTCCGTCGCAGCTGATGTCCTCTATGTTGGGGTCTCGCATCAAGGCGTCGATGTGGCCGAAACCGACCAAATCTCGTTCAGCATGATAGAGTATCTTGGACCACGAGACGTCTGGCAGCCACCCCAGACTGATGCGGTACTTGTCCACTATCTTCAAGGCTTCGCTGTCGAAGAACTCCCTAGGGTCTTTGACCTCCTCTCTTGGCGAGTGTATCTCAGATAGGAGGATTTCTAGAACGTGCTTGTAGACTTCTCGTTCAAAGGGGTCGAGTTGAAGCTCGTCTAAAATATATTGGTATTCACCCGTTGACGGATTCTGAACGATAACGGCGTGGGCGAAGGGTTCATAGAGCGATTGGCGTTCAACTATTGTGTAGCCTTTCGGAATTGGAATCGGAGGCGCGGGCGGAATCGCTTGTATCTTGTGTTTTCTGAGGACTTTTGGTAGTCCTTTGCTTTTGATTTTTGATAATGCCTGTTTTATTTGTACCATTGTTCTTCTCCTATTCAAATAGAGTAAGGAAGGTGTGTATTAAATCTTACGTCTTCCTAAAAACGAATGCCGCCTACTGAACTCCAATCAGTAGTAAATGTTCAATTTTATGTCTAGGAGAAGCACTCCCCTGAATCATTGGTTATGTCACTTTTCTGTATTGTTTCATGTTTCGTAATATAGGTTAAATCTTTTAAGCACAACAACATACACGTAAGACACAAGAAACCCTACGAGGAGAAGGAGAAGACCACTTCATGCCAACAAAAGAAGAAGAGAAAATGGTTGAACAGGTGTTGACAGACAAACGCCTACACGCCATCAAATCCATGATCGAGAAAGACCACGCCATAGACTGCCTCTTTCTGCTCCTTCTGGACAAGGGAAGATGGAAGGAAGCCAAAGCCTACACGAGACGCCTGGGCCTAACCCTCAGCGACGGAACCTTCCGGGCGAGAATGATTGAGATAGAAAACCTAGGCTTGGCAAAGAGCACGCCCATAGACCCGTTGAAGAAATACTACACAATCACGGAGAAGGGCAGAAAACTAGCCACCAGCCTCCTACAACTACTCCAGAAGACAGGATAAAGGACAACACTGGCGTTAAACCATCATCCGAAGTCTTTTCCCACGCAAGAGAATCTGATGTAGTAAGACGTAAGATTTAAATCTCCTCGCTGCGTTATGTTCTACGTGAACTCTAAAAGGAGGGATAGTATAAAAAATGAGGAAGCTTTGGAAGTGTAGGAAGGCTTTGAGTCCCGTGGTTGCGGCGATAATCCTCATCGCAGTGACCGTGGCTGTCAGCATTGCAGTCGCAGCATGGATGGGTGCTTTGACGTTCACTTTCATGGGCACGGAGCAGCTAACCTTCACCAACTATCAGTGGGATACAACGCCTCCAGTTGGGTGGTTTATCTTCACTGTCAAGAACACTGGCCCAATTGACCTAACAATACAAGAAGTCCGCATAGACAGCATTGCACCAGCTTCTACAGGCTATAGTACCACTGGGTCCGCTCCCTGGACAACTTTGACCTCGAGTGGTTATTTGTTGACAAAGGGTTCGTCGGTTTCGTTCAACGTCACTCGCACTGGTAATTATGCAAGTGGAGTCCCCTACGAGTTTACAGTGCACACAGCTAAGGGCAACACCTTCGGTCCCTACACCAAAACAGCTCCATAGTGGACGAAGCCTTGAAGAAAAAGGGTTGGTTTGAGGATGGGGTAGCGACCACCGACCCTTAAACCCCATTTAATGTCCCTAGAGGTGAAAGAATGGTTGTCGAACTGAAGGAGTATCAATCGGCTGCGGAGATAGCTAAGACCCTCGACAATGAGATATCTCACACAAAGAGCATGCTGGGCGAATACTTGCGCCGACTGGACGAGATTCGAGCCTTGGCTGAGAGGTCAAAGAAAATCCGCGATGTGGTTTTTAAGTTGGCTGGCAAGAAGGCGTCACAAAACAGTCTCGGAGAGATCAGCGTCGGCGACCTGAACGTTGTTTTGGACGCCAATCCCTTCCATGAACTCATGGCAATCGAAGAAGCTGTTCGAAGTCAGCAAGAGAGACTAATGGTTCTTCAGAAGGCTCGCGAAGCTCTGAAATGGGTTGACCAAATCGAAGACACTGAGGGACTCAAGTACATCGTGCTAGAGAGCGACGGGGTGCCGGAGCGTATCCTACTCAAGGTCTCATGAAATTCGTGAGGATGTCAGAGCATGAACGAAGACGCCTACGGCATCGCTCTAAAGAACACGCTGGCAGAAATCCGAAACGTGTGCCCGGAGATCACATGGTCTTTCATCTTCACAAAGGACGGTACGATATACACAGGAGACGAGCAGGAGGACAATCCAGTAACGGAGAAAGCTGTTCAGTCCCTTCAAGCTCTGGTTGAAAAGGCTTCTGCATTAGGCGGCTTAGACAATGTACTGATTGACGGCGAAGACGGCAACCTGTATGTCTCCTGCATCGATAACATGTATTTGGTCACCGCGACTTCAAAAGACGCCGACATCGCTTACCTGCGCAATGTCACTAGAGTTGTCTTTTCCACAGTGTTGAAGCTCTTGAACAACATCGCTACTGGTCCTACCCCCCTCAAACCCGAGCCTTCCCCACCAAAAGAGGAGGAAATCCCCGAATCTGTTTCCACCAAGTCCTCAGAACAGCCCTCATCTGTTCCTTCTCAACAGCTTATCGTTGACAAGCTCAGCGGATTGCTTGTGAGACCCGACACTGTGCAGGTTGATCAAGAAGTGCTGAAACGATGGGCAGAGCTCTTGGACACCAAGGAAGTCGACGAGGTTGAGGTAGAGTCTTTCGCTGGGAAAACCGTGCAGTGCAAGGCTCGGAAGATAAGTGATTCAAGGCTCGAGGGTAGAGGGTTTATCAGGATACCTGAGAAGACTTGCCAGACTCTTGAAGTCCGAAAAGGAGAGCTGGTGAGAGTCAAGCCTATTCTTTCTTAAGAGGTGAAGCATACGCCAAGCAAGAGAAAAGTCCAAAAGGTGGAGCTTGCAGAGCAGACCGAAACTCCAGAGGTGGAGGATGAAGAGCCAACAACAAAAGCAAGGTCTCGATTAGAGCACGTCAAATCCAAGGAAGGAGTCATCGGCTACATCCTCAGAGCCTCAACCTCAGCCTCAGTGGATCTCAAAGACCCCAGCAAAATCGTCGAATACGCCATTCTGTCTGGGGCAGCGCTTGAGTCTGGAGAAAGTTTATCGCGTGAGTTCTCATTGGGCAAAACAAACTCTATCGTTCTGGAGGGCAGAGACGCGAAGATGCTTTCAATGACAATCGGAGAGCAGAAGCTCAGCGTCTTCATGGAGAAGAGCGTGAATCATAACGCTGTTTACAAAGACTTAGTGTAGGAGTCTCAATCCCCTCTTTTATTTCAAGACACGTTCACGGGGAAAATGGGGCTTGAAAAGAGAGAGGTTTATCTCATCACAAGTGATACATTCCTCTCTTCTTTTCAACCTCATCCCTAGACGTCAAGACAAATCCTTTGGACGCTTGTTGTCGTATTCACTCTTTCTAGAATTAACTGTGTGTTCCTAACTCTTTTAGGTAGAAAAACCGCGATTTTGAGTAACGCTTAAGTTAGACGTTCGGGATGATAGATTTTTCAATGACATGGGTTGCGCGGCGGAAGAGGAAAATCGATGGATGAGCTCTGGATATTCTTGTTCAGTTACGTCTCGGCTTTCCTAGTCTGCTTGCTCTTGCTGCCATCCTACATTAAGAAGGCTAAGGCAACGGGCATAACTGGCTTGGACATCCACAAGCCTGGGTCGCCCGCGATTGCCGAGTGCGGCGGCGTCATACTCATACTGGCTTATCTCATTGGGCTCTTCGCATTCATTCCGTTCAGCAACGAAGCCCTTAGCTTAGAGATCATCGGTGCAGCCGCGACTGTGCTCTTCGCCTCATTCATCGGATTCATCGACGACATCTATGAAACTAGGTGGAGAATAAAAGTGCTGACTCCGCTGCTCGGCAGCGTTCCTTTAATCGTGCTGAGTCTTGGCCGCACAACCATGTGGACACCCATTGGCCTGGTTGACTTCGGAATCCTCTTCTACTTACTCATACTCCCTTTCATCGTTACCGCCAGTGCCAACGCCGTCAACATGTTCGCGGGCTTGAACGGGCAGGAAGCCGGCTCCTCCGTCATAATTGCTACTGCCTTGCTGTTTCTTTCTATACGCCATGCGAAGCCCATGGGCTCGATGATTCTTCTTCCATTCTTGGGCGCGCTCATTGCCTTTCTGTTCTATAACACGTATCCGTCTCGCGTCTTTCCCGGTGACGTCGGCACGTTTGGAATGGGAACGGTCATCGCCTGTGTCGCCGTGCTCGCCGACCTCGAACGCGCGGTCTTCATCATGTTCATCCCTCACACCATAAACGCCGTACTGTTCTTCATCGGGAAGTTGAAGGGTGAGACGCCGCCGAGAGAGGCTTCAATGAACCCAGACGGCACGCTGCCCGCGCCCACCATATGGAGTCTCAGGAGCCTTGTCCTGCGGATACATCCCATGAACGAGAAGACAGCCATCGCCGTGATGCTGTTGATCGTGGCGCTGTTCGCTCTGGCGGGCACACTGGTGTATGGCTAGGCTGGTCTCTCTCTAGACAATATCTACAGAGGCTTATTCTGGGGAATTTTTCTAAAACTTATCCTCAGAAACCATTTATCCAACTAGCTGTAAGATTCGATTAGACCGCTCTCAAGCGAGGCTACAGGTTGTCGGAGATCAACGAGTTCCTGGAACTGCTCGAGGATGAGAAGTGGCACGACCTAAGCCAGGTCGCAGAGAGGCTGCGACTGCACGAGTTCAGAGTTGAGTTGATACTGAGTTTCTTGGCTGAGTATGAATTCGTTAGCATAGATAAGGAAGGCAGGCGAATCAGGCTTGCGCCTTCGGTTCTGCGCTTTCTCAAGAAGATAAAGCCTATAGAGAAGCAGGAATTCGGCGGTTAGTGAATCAGAAGGACCTTGATGCTGCGGTAAGCGGAGAGGAAGGCTCGCCCCTTCTTTGTTGTTTCGAAGAGATTCGCTTCCCCGCTCTCTCTGCCCTTTGAGACTCTTCTTAACAGCCCCCTGTCGACGAGCAGGTCCAAATACACTTGCAGTTGTCGGAAGCTGAGGTTACACTTGTACATTATGTGAGTCTTCTTTGCGCCTCCAAGTGCCGCGCGCAAGACGTTCGCCATTATGTCTATTCTGCTTCGATGCAGTAAACTAAGCTTCTCTTTGACTCGAGCCAAACAGAACACCTGTTGCAGTGATTTTTCTGTGAGGGTATTTGTCTTAGATATATCTGCATATTTAAAATTTTGTTACAGAAACCAAGACAATATCAGCGTTCTGGTTTTGGTTTTTTGCACTGGACACGAAACTCTTTATAGAAAATTTTTCTAGAATTCTTCTTCTATCGACGAAAAAGCCTTCGCCAAAACTTAAGATTTCATATTGGGCAATTTTGAAATATCTTTTGTTTAGACAGTCTTGAAAAGAGGAGATATGAGCATTTTTGACGTTCTGCTGGGCTTGTTGTCCCTCTCATTTTACAGATTGTGGTATCCAATAGTGGCAGCCTACGGTTTCAGCAGTCCATTCACATTGGCAATTATCGCGGCTCACAACATGTTTTCAATGGGCTATTTGTTGCTCGTCACGGCGGTTGGCTATTTAGCCTGGCGCAGAAGGGGTTGGGTGCTGCCCTTTGGCATAGCGTTGTTCTGGACCGCCACTGGGCTTCTGTTCTTCGGAGCCTACTCGCCGAAATACGGTGTAGCGGCATCCTTCGCAGCCATATTTGCACACGGTTGGCTGGAACTCTCCGCCCTGTTCTATTGGATTCACAGCCTACGAAAAGCGAGCCTCGACTGTAGTCTCAGCCCTGAAAACGACTGGACTTCGTGGAAGACTCTGCTCAAATCGCTTAAAGCGCCCAGAGAGTTCTGTTCGTTTTTCGGGGGAGACGTCAAGAAGGTTTGGAATCAGACAGGCGGCATATTGAGGGGATTGTGGCGCCAGAACCTAAAGCAGAGCCTGACAACCGTCGCGTTCATGATTTTTGTTTCAGCCGTAATTGAAACCTACATAACACCCATCTTGGCGCTGGCGTTAAGAGTCTAAGACACACGGCGCCGAGCCAGATTATACTCAAGCCCTACAGGCGATGCTCAGAATACCAGGCGACCAGTTTAGCCAAGCCTTCACTGAGAGGAACTCGCGGTTCATAACCCAACATTTTCTCTGCTTTCTCAACGCTGGCATAGCTGTGCTTGATGTCGCCGGGTCTCGCCTCCTCATGTATGGGTTTCAAATCTGTCTTGGTCATGATATTCTGGAGCATCTTCACCAAACCGTTTATGGAGGTGGCGATGCCAGTGGCTATGTTGAAGACTTCGCCCACCGCGCGTTTTTTCTCCGTGGCTAACATGTTCGCTTGGGTCACGTCCTCAACGCTCACGAAATCTCTGGTCTGCTCTCCGTTCCCATATATGGTGGGTGGCTCGTTGCGTGAGAGTTTGTTCACGAATATCGTTATGACTCCGCTGTATGGGCTGTATGTCTGTCGTGGTCCGTAGACGTTGAAGTAGCGTAGGCAGACGGTTTCAACCCCGTACACTCGGTGAAAAGCCTTGGCGTAGTTCTCGGCGGCTAGCTCAGAGACGGCATAGGGTGAGATGGGCTGGGTGGCTAGATCCTCGTGCAGAGGCAGGGTTTTTGCGTCGCCGTAGACCGAGGCTGAGGAGGCTTGGACGAAGCGTTTGACATTCGAGTCAAGGCTGGCTTTGAGCAGGTTTAGTGTTCCATTCACGTTGACTTCGTTTGCGAGGATGGGGTCCTCAACTGAACGGGCCACGCTCACAACAGCGGCTTGGTTAAAGACCACTTCCACGTCTTTCACGACTCTCTCAACCAACTCGCGGTTTCGGACGTCTCCTCGAACGAAGTGGAAGTTGAGGTTTCCCTTGTTGTGGGCGATGTTCTCCATTTGCCCTGTGTAGAGGTTGTCTAACGCGTAGACTTCCATGTCTTCCCTAAGGAGTCTGTCAACGATGTGGCTGCCTATGAACCCCGCGCCCCCAGCGACGAGAACCTTTGAATACCTGTGTATCATCTGGATACGCCCGTTTGGGTTTTCTATATGTTTGTTTGGCTCTAAAGATTTGCTTTTTCATTGGAAAACGAGGAAGAAATGCCAGCGTGTCAACCTACGCTGAGGATGGTCCGTTCCTCTGGCACAAAATCGCGCACATTCGCCCACAACAACCACTCGCCAATGCTCATATCATTCAGAAGCGCCAACAGACTATCTGGTTTATTTTTTATCCTCGCTTCTCCTAAATATCTCTTGAAGGTGACGTTTTGCAGCAGAGGGTGTTGGGCAGAACTGGCTACAAAGTCTCCATACTGGCGATAGGCGGCTGCGGACCAGGCGTCGCTACCAGCACTGAAAACGCGATCGAAGCCTTTGAAAACGCAATCAAGAGTGGAATAAACATGGTTGACATCGCCCCGAGCTACGGAGATGCTGAGGTCAGGCTAGGACGGTTGATACACAAGCACAGGGATAATCTCATCGTGTCTGAGAAGACTCTGAAGAGAAACAGGGAGGACGCTTGGACAGAGCTCCAGCAGTCCCTCAGCAGGCTTGGAACAAAACACTTCGACATATACCAGTTCCACGCAGTAGACACCGTCAAGGATTTAGACCAGATATTCGACAAGAACGGCGCCATGGAGGCTTTTCAAGAGGCTAAGAACCAAGGGCTGTTAAGACACATCGGGATCACCGCCCACAGAGACATGAGAGTAGTGCTAGAAGCCTTGGAGCGATTCGATTTCGACACCATTCTCATACCGATCAACGCGGGTAGCTTGATACACCCCGCCCCAGAGAACGATTTCAGGCCAGTGCTCAAGACAGCCAGAGATAGAGACATCGGAGTGATAGCCATCAAGGCAATCGCCAGAGGAAGATGGACAACGAATTCGAGGAGATATCAGACCTGGTACGAGCCGCTCGACGAGCAGGAAGACATCGACGGGGCGCTGTGGTTCACGTTGTCTCAAGAAGGCGTAGCAACCTGCCCACTAGCGTGCGATGTGACACTATGGCCAAAAACAATCAGCGCGGCAGAGAGATTTAGAGAACTAGACGAACACGAACAGAAGCAGACAACAGAGCACCTAAGGAGCATAGGAGTAAAACCGCTATTCCCAAAAGGCGCGCCGTGAAAACGCCTAGCCCAAACCCATCAAACCGGGATAACACTACAAAGCCAGCCACATCCCCCCCTCCCGGTATAGGTAGGTCTCACACGCGCTCAGACGCTCTCAAGGAGTCCCAAATCATCATAAAACGCATCGACCGAGGCAACCAAACTACTCTATCATCGAAAACTATGTAGATTTCTAGAATATTGCTCTATTGGAAACACGGCTTTTAGGACTCGCGCTTCTCTTGCTATAGATGAATGTTATAGAAAACGCTTAGCGAGGATTTGAGCGTTGAGCAACGAATTGTTTGGCGACCCGCACAAACGTCGAGACCGCCTCTACATCATGGCGGAGATCCTAGAAGTAACCACTGAAGGCGTGTTGAAGACACAAGTGATGTATAAGGCTAACCTGAGCTTCGCACAACTGAACGAGTACCTGAAGCTGCTCCTCGACTTGAAGCTCATTGAAGCCTGCAACTCCAACGGAAAGACGGTCTATAAGACAACCCCGAAGGGCTTGCGGTATCTCCAGAGCTACCGAGAGATCAGGGAGCTATTGAAGAAAGAGAAGGAGCACAATCCAAAAAACAACAACTCAACCCTATATCTCGTGAAACGCGGATCCCAAGTGATATGCAACAAGGGACTATTCTAGACGGTTAAACGACTCACTTTTTTGTTCAAGACGGTTCAGTTGACAATTGAGCACGGTAGGTTAAAATATAGGCTTACCGTTGATTTGTTACTTCTCAGACCGTACCTGTCGAGCGGATTCCTTTCATGAAACGGCTCAAGATAACCGACACAACATTCAGAGACGCTCACCAATCGCTTATGGCTACGAGAATGCGCACGGACTCCATGCTCCCTATAGCCGAAAAAATCGACCAAGTCGGGTTCTTCTCACTGGAGGTATGGGGAGGCGCCACGTTCGACGTCTGCATACGCTACCTGAGCGAAGACCCCTGGGAGCGCCTACGCCAACTCAAGAAGCACATAAAAAACACGCCTCTACAGATGTTGCTCAGAGGACAAAACCTGGTCGGGTACAGAAACTATCCAGACGACGTCGTCAGAAGATTCGTGGAGAAGGCTGCAGAAAACGGGGTTGACGTCTTCCGTGTCTTCGACGCCTTGAACGACACGCGTAATCTAGAAGTGGCCATCAAGACCGTGAAGAAGGTGGGCGCCCACGCTCAGGGAACCGTCTGCTACACCATCAGCCCAGTGCACACAATCGAACACTACATGGAAATCGCCAAGCGCCTGGCTGAACTCGAGTGCGACTCCATCTGCATCAAGGACATGGCTGGCATGCTCGCGCCGAAAGAAGCCTACGACATCGTATCAGCGTTCAAGAAGGAAATCGGGTTGCCCGTGCATCTGCACTGTCACTACACGAGTGGCATGGCACTGATGACCTATCTGCGTGCTTGCGACGCCGGGGTTGACATAGTAGACACCGCTTTTTCGCCACTCGCCTTGGGAACTTCTCAGCCGCCCGTTGAGACCCTTGTCGCAGCCTTGAGGAACACGCCCTACGACCCTGGCTTCGACATGGAGCGGCTCGTTGAGATAGCCGAGTACTTCAAGGGTCTGCGAGAGAAGTACTACGACCCCATCCACCTCATCGACCCCATAGCTGAAAAGGTTGACACATCAATTCTCATTCATCAGATTCCTGGCGGGATGTTCAGCAACCTCATCGCTCAGCTGAGAGAGCAGAACGCGATGGACAAGCTCAAAGACGTGTTGGACGAGGTGCCCAGGGTCAGGAAGGAGTTGGGTTATCCGCCCTTGGTCACACCGACCAGCCAGATAGTTGGGACGCAGGCAGTGTTCAACGTGCTGTCGGGCGAGCGGTACAGCATGGTGCCAAAGGAGGTGAAGGACTACGTTAAGGGGCTGTACGGCAAGCCTCCAGCACCCATAGATGAAGGGGTGAAGAAGAAGATAATAGGAGGCGAGGAGGTCATAACGCGCCGTCCAGCCGACCTGCTCAGACCAGAGCTGAAGACCGTTCCGCAAGAGGCTAAGGGGTTTATTGAGAGCGAAGAAGACGCCTTGACGTACGCTCTGTTCCCGAAGGCTGCCTTGGAATTCTTCAGAAAGAGGAAGACGAAGCGGGAGGAAACCCTGAGCAGTCTGCTGCCTCCGTCGGAGCGGCAAGAGTTGGAGGAGGTCGCCGCTGTCTCAACCGCGGTGGTAGCCTACTTAAAGAGCAGAGGAGAAGTCGTCGCCGTCATTCCATCCAGAAGAGTTGGAAAGTTTTCTCCATGGAGCACGGCTGGTAGGCAAGAGCTGATGGGGTTGACGGGTTGAAGCGTGAAGTTGTCGTTGATGGCAAACCGCACAGGGTTGAGTTGAACAAGTGCGACGTGGGAAGGCCGTTCTCAGTTAAGGTCGACGACAAACCGCGTGAGGTTGAGTTGGAAAGGGAGCCAGACTATAGAGCGCCATTTTACGTAAGGGTGGGCGGAAAGCAGTACAGCGTTGAACTGAGCAGAATGGAGAGAGAGGCGCCCTTCTCCGTTAAGATCAACAACATACCCTTCACCGTGCAGTTTAGGGCTGAGGCGAGAGGAGTTTTCACAAGAATTCCTGAAGCGCCCATTTCTGTTCTTGTTCAGAAGCCTCTCAGGAAGATGGTTGAGGAGGGTGTGGTTGTTGCGCCTATGGCTGGCAAGATTGTCTCGGTGAGGGTGAAGAAGGGTGACTTGGTGAAAGCGGGTGAAGTGGTCTGCACTCTGGAGGCTATGAAGATGGAGAACGAGATAGTGGCGCTTAAGAGTGGAACGATTGAAGAAGTGAGGGTTTCGGAAGGCGTAGCCGTGAACGAAGGAGACGTATTAGTCGTAATCAAGTGATGTAGATTCTGAGAAAAACAAAATTTGCGTATGTGTGTGCGCAAGCTAGCCTAGCCCCCTCTATTAGGCGCCAAATAGTGGCAAGCGAGGGACAACTGAACCGAACACGCTCAATCTGAGGCAGGTTCATCTCTTACTAGTTTTAACAGCGCGCTTAAACAAGGCTTAAAGCCTTCATTAATAGCACCTTCTTGAGGGAAAACCTCGTTGAAGACCGAGTTGTCAAGCTTCGACGTCGCGGTTCTCGTCAGTGAACTAGACCAAACAATCAAAAACGTCTACATCGACAACATATATCAACTCAGCTCCAAGACGTTGCTGCTGAAACTGCGACAACCCGGTAAGCCTTCCCTACAACTGCTCGTAGAGGCTGGAAAGAGGCTGCACTTGTCGAGGTATGCCATTAAAAAGCCTCAAAAACCCACAGCCTTCTGCATGGCTCTTAGAAAGCACTTGGCAAACGGCGGGATCCTCGGCGTTCGGCAGCACGAGTTTGAAAGGACTGTAACAATTCGGGTTGGCACGAGAGGAGGCGACTTCCAACTCATAACGGAACTCTTCGGCGAAGGCAACGTCGTTCTGGTAAATCCGCAAGACATCATTCTCTACGCTCTAGCCTACCGTAGGATGCGAGATCGCAACATCCTCAGAGGCGAAGTCTTCAAACAGGCTCCCTCAGGCGGAAGAAACCCGTTCAACTTACGGCGCCTCGACCTCGAAGAGCTAAAAACTTTGGGTCGCTTAGAGATAGTGCGGGCGTTAACAAAGTTTTTGAGCATAGGCGGACTCTACGCCGAAGAGGTTCTCCTCCGAGCAAAGGTTGAGAAAACCTCGCCCTGCGAAGCCCTGACCGATCTGGAACTCGACAGAATCTTCACTCAACTGCGAGCACTCTTAGCTCAACTGTCTAGGGCGGAGATTGAACCAATCATAGTAATCGATGAAAAAGGCGAGTGGATTGACGCCACGCCGATTCGGCTGGAGAAATACGCTCACCTGAAACACGTGGCGTACAAGACTTTCAACGAGGCATTGGACGAGTATTTCGCGCAGACAGAGGCTGTAACGCGGGTCTCCAGAGTCGAGAAGGAATTGGAACGCGAACTCTCCAAGCTGAACAGGGTTCTCCAAGACCAGCAGAAGATGGTGGAAGAAGCAAGGAGAACCATGGAGCAGAACAAGCGAGTCGGCGACCTAATCTACACGCACATGGGTGAACTCCAACTCCTACTTCAGAAAATCGTTGATGGAAAACAGAGTGGCAAAACATGGGAGCAGATAGTTTCAGAGATTGAACAGGAGAAGAGGATGAGACAGACTCCGTCGATTTATTTCCATTCTCTCGACTCAAAACGCCGAGTTCTAACAATCTCTGTCGAGGGCTCAGACTTCCCTCTGGATATCAGCCGCTCGGTTCAAGCAAACGCGTCAAACTACTACGAGAGGGCAAAGAAAGCCGAGAAGAGATTGGAAGGAGCAGGAAAAGCCATTCTTGAGACGCAGGCTAAGATTCGAGAACTAAGGCAAAAAGAGACTAAGAGAGTCGAGGAAGTGTTAGAGGCTCCGCCTAAGAGGAGAGAGAGGGCTTGGTACGAGAAGTTCAGGTGGTTCCACTCCTCAAACGGCTTTCTAGTCATCGGAGGGAGAGACGCCACTACCAACGAGGTTCTCATCAAAAAGTACACGCAACCCAATGACATAGTTCTCCACGCTAAGATTGTGGGCGCCCCCTTCGTTGTCATAAAGACCGAGGGAAAAACTCCTCCAGAACAGACGATCAGGGAATCGGCTCAGTTGGCTGCCTCTTGCTCTAGCGCCTGGAGAGAGACGCTCGGCGCCGTGGATGTTTACTGGGTTCGTCCAGAGCAGGTGAGCAAGAGTCCTCCGCCAGGCCAGTATCTAACTAAGGGGGCTTTCATGATTCACGGCGCCAAAAACTACATCAGAGAAGTTCCTTTGCGCCTCGCGGTCGGAGTTCTCCTGAAAGAAGAAGATGGGGCAGATGTGATCGGAGGTCCAGTTGAAGCAGTCGCCAAACAAACGAAGATATTTGTCGAAATCGTTCCTGGACAGCATAAGAGCAGCGTCCTCGCCAAACAGGTGAGACAACTGTTGGCAAAAAAAGCACTTGGAGAGCGGCAAAAGCGCGTTCTCAGAGTTCCCTTAGAGGAGATACAAAGGTTCATTCCCTCTGGAAAAGGAACAGTCATCTTTAAATCCTAGCCAAAACAGAAACACGAACAATCTCAGAGGTCGGTGAAGAACATGGAAGTTAGAAAAGTAACTCTCCAAGATTTGAACAATACATACTGCTGCATGCAGGAACTGCCCCCAGGCGCTTCTTGGGACACAGCGCTACCAGAGTCTCGGAAGTGGTTCAGGGAACACTATGGGAAACACGTGCAGGGCTTCCACCTCTACGACGGCGAAAAGGTCGTGGGACACGTCTACTACGCCTTGTCTGAAAACGCCTTGGTGCCCTTCGAAGCCGAGCCAAATATTGCCTTCATATACTGCACAGAAGTGTTGCGCAACTACATGCACAAGGGTTACGGAAAAATGCTCCTAGATCACATGAAGGGGGAGTTGAAGAAACAGGGGGTAAAGGGCATACTCGTCGTTGGAACAGATTTCAAAGAGTACATGCTCTACAACCACTTTGAAAAGCAAGGTTTCAAAACCATAAAAGACTTGGGACAGTTCAAACTGATGTATTACCCGCTGACCAAGGAGAGCGTCCAAGTCAAACCGGTGGAACTAAACTACAAACCCTCAAAGGATAAGGTGGAAGTGACGCTCTTCAAAAACTTCTTCTGCCCAGTAAGCGCCTACATGTACGAATTAGTGAAGAAGGTGGCACATAGCTTCGGCGACAAGGTCAAGATTGTAGAAATAGAAGCCACGCTGGAGAACGTCCACAGATATGGAACCACAGACCCGCTGTTCAACGGCAAGATCAAGATAATGGGTCCGGGATCGGAGGAGGACGTTCGTAAGGCCATCCAAGAGGAGATCGACCAGTTCAAGAAAACCTGACGTTTGCAGGATGAGAGACTGAAGGTTCCAGAAATCTTTTAACAAGGGTTTAATAATCCTTTGACAATTCCATAATCGGAGCGCGAACAGCGATGGCAGACATAGGTCTTAGACCCAAGATGCTGGTCAAGGACGTCATGGCGAGCCCAGTGGTCACAATCGACGAAGGCCAATCCTCGTACAAGGCGGCTCAGTTGATGGATAAAAACGACGTCGGCTGCATCATAGTCACGAGCAAGGAGGGAAAACCCCTAGGCATCATAACAGAGAGAGACCTCACAACCCGAGTCTTGGCAAAAAACACTCTGCCAAGCAAGATAAAAGCGAAGAAAGTCATGACGTCACCGCTGATCACTATAGACCCAGAGGAGACACTGAGCGAAGCCGCAAGGCGGATGAGCCGACTCAATGTTCGTAGACTGGGGGTCATGTACAAGGGCAACTTGGTCGGCATAGTCTCGAGCAAAGACATCCTTGCGGTGACACCCGAGCTGCTGGAAATCATTCAAGAAAGGGCGAGAATAGAGGGAGGGAGAGCGGTTGAAGAGGTCCACGAGCATCGACCCTTGACAGGATACTGCGACAGATGCGGAGGCTGGTCTGACACGCTGGAAGAAACAGAAGGCTCCTTCCTCTGCGAAGATTGCAGAATCGAGATGAAGGGCGAAGAGTGAGGCTGAGCCCAGAGGTCGATGGCTTGCGTGTTCAAGACCTGATGGATCGAAACCACCCCTTTCTGTACCCTGATGAACAGGCTACCAAGGCTCGCGCCGTTTTGCGTGACCGGGGCTTGCGTGTTCTACCCGTGGTTGATGAGCGCAGGCGCCTCTTTGGCATGATATCCCGAGGCGACGTCATGGCTATCACGTCGTCTGTCTCGCTTATTCGAGTCAAGGGAATAGTGGCAACTCCCAAGTTCGTTGCGACCGCGGGCATGGACGCTAATGAGGCTGCCAAGGAGATGATTCGCCTAGACGAGTGGTATGTTCCAGTCGTCAAGTCTTCTCAGGACTCGACCTACGTGGGCGTGCTCGGCTTGGAACACTTAATGCACGCTTTTTTGGAGAAGAACAAGGCGAGAGCGTCAACACCCCTTTCACAAGTAATGTCAACAAAACTCATCGTCTGCTCTCCAGAAGACGAAGCCGACAACGTTTGGCGCGTGATGCAGAAGCGCTCGTACGCCGCCTGCCCAGTGGTCTCAAAGGGAAGACTCGTTGGCATTGTAACTCAGAAAAATCTATTGGACAGCGGCGCCGTGTCACCCGCCTTTGAGTCTGAGAAGGGACGGTTTAAGAGCCCGCCCAAGATACAATCCGTCATGAAAACCCCTGTGGTTTCTCTGAAGCCCACCAACACCGTGAAAGACGCGGCTGAGCTGATGCTGAAGAGAAACATCGGGCGCGTGCCAGTTGCGGACGAGAAGGGCAGATTGGTGGGCATGGTTGACCGCGAAGACGTTGTAAGGGCATTGATAGAATGATGGAGGTTTGTTAGAGTGGCTGCGAGGCGAGAAGCCTTCAGACGCCGTCTGAGAGAGAAGGGTCCTCTCCAGTTGAGGCAACACCCCGCTAAGAAGAGGGAAGGCGAGATCATGACCATCGCCAAGAGTCCAGTGATCACTATGGCGCCGACCACCCCGATCTACGACGCGATCAAAATCATGGTGAAGGAGGGATTCCGCCGAATGCCAGTGGTCGACCCGGGCACTCAGAGATTGAGAGGCATGCTCACAGCCACAGACATCGTCAATTTTCTGGGCGGCGGCGACAAGTTTCAGATAATTCAGAGAAAGTATTCGGGCAACTTCTTCAAGGCTATCAACGAACCAGTCAAGTCCATCATGACCCAAGATGTTATTTCTGTTCCCACCTCTGCCAAGATAAGTGAGGCGATCGAGTTGATGAAGAGTCGCAGGTTCGGCGGTTTGCCTGTCGTGGACGACGACAAGAGGGTCTGGGCTATCGTCACAGAGCGCGACGTCATCTCCATCTTCACCGGGAGAATAAGCGGCGTCAAGGTTTCGGAGCTGATGACCAAGAGAGTCGTGACAGCAACTCCCGGAACCTCGATCTTTGAGGCTGAGAAGACGATGGTCGAGGAGGGTTTCAGGCGACTCCCCGTTATAGTGGACGGCAAGTTCGTCGGCATAGTCACCGTCAGAGACCTTCTGCGCTTCTTCGGCTCCGGTCAGGTCTTCAAGCACCTGCAGTCTGGGACCATCGCTCAGGTGTTGCAGACATCGGTTCTTGAGATAACGAGAAGGGACATCGCAACCATCAGTCCCGACGCGGACGTGGGCGAAGCGGCCAGAATCATGCGAGAGAAAGACGTCGGGTCGCTGCCAGTTGTAGAAGATGACAGACTCGTCGGCATAATAACCGAGCGCGACTTCTTCAAACTGATCGATTAAAGGCGCGGTCTGTTTTTCACATTCTGTCTTTGCAAATAGGTATGCGCGTCCTTTTTGCCTTTACATCCTCCTTTGAGGATGATTGCAACTAGAGTGATTGTTAGGAATAGTGGTAGGATTAGAGTCTGTGGAAATTCTGGTACGATAAAGGGTAGGATTATGGTGATCTTTTGGTTGCCTGTCATGTTTACCCATTCCACTCCCAAATTGACTTCGTATTCAGCAGTGACCGTGTAGATTCCAACAGGGTAGCTTCCTGTGGCGTTCATCATCTTCTCAGTCAGCGTCAATCTTGTCCAGCCGTTGGCATCTGTTAGCTTCCACTCGGCTACGGTTGCGTTTGGGTAGGTGGCTGTCACGTTTGCGGTTGGAACATTCTGACCAACTGAGTCCACTACGTGAACGTCGAGATACCAGCAAACATAAGCCCTCGACTGATCCTGCAAACTGCAAAACGCATAAGTAGAATTCACCAACCGAGCCACAGAATATCCTGTGAGGGTCAGCCCTTGGAAGACGGTGTTAGATGCCCTGACAGTGGAAGAGTCGTAGGCAGTTAGTTGCCAAGTGACTGTGGAGTTACATAGGTTTACGGCGGACGAGTCAAAGGCAAGCATTATCCCCATGGAGATTGTAGAGTTGTTGAGGTTTATGATGGATGAGTCATAGAGCCGGAGAACCAGCTGCATCAAAAGGGTGGTGGTGAACGTGGAGTTGTTAAGGTTGACGACAGAGGAACCATAGGTATACAAAAACCCTCGATATATTGTTGAGTTGTTGAGGTTTACGGTAGATGCGTTGTAGGCGTGAAGATTGAGAGATTGCAACGCGCATTTTGAGACTGAGACAGTTGAGGAATGGTGAGTGGTGAGGTAGCTGACCGTGGATTCCGAGATGGAGGCAGTGGAAGAGTTGTAAGCGTGCAAGCCCGGATAAGAGATTGTGGATTTCAGAACTGTTAAAGTAGACGTGTCGTAGGTGTGTACTTCGTCGATTGTAGAGTCTGAGATGTTGACGACGCAATGGGACTCTAGATACGAGATGGTTGAGTTTAGGATGTTGGTTTGAGAAGAATCGTAGGTATATACGTTTGTAATTGTTGAGTTTAGGGCGTTCACTTGAGAAGACACGTAGCTGTATATATCTGTGATTGTCGAGTTTAGGATGTTGACTTGAGAAGAGCCATAACTCTCTACCCAGCTGATCGTGGAGTTTGATACGTTGACGAGGGAATGACCCGAAGCAGAGAGAGCGCCCCCGATTTGGGAACTCAAGACGTCGACTATGGTATACTCATAGCTGTCGAGACGATTGATTCGCGTGGAGTTGTAAATCGTCACATTTGACGACTCGTAGAAGACGAAATCCCAGGTATTGACACCCGTGTTTTCGAGCGCGGCGTTGGGAGCGAAGCCGCCTGGACCAATGACGACCGAGCAGTCGAGATGGTAATTCCAAGAACTGATAAGCCAACTTTTTAGTCCACTGATGGAGCAGTTCACCGATGAGGATTCAATATGGAGACTAACAGAGATTGTGGAGTCTGAGACTTCGACAATCGAAGAGCTAAACAATGTGAGCCACTTAATTTCGCAGTTTGATATGTTGAGGAAAGAAGAACCCCAAGTCATTACTTCCTCAATTGTGGAGTCTGAGGCGTTGACGAAGGAACCTCCAAAACTACTGAGACCATAAATTGTGGAGTTTTGGATGTTGACGACGGAAGAATAGTAGACATTCAATCTTTCTTCTATTGTAGAGTTTGACATAGAAACAGAAGAAGAGCCGTCAGCCTTCAAAATGATTTTCGAGGGTGTAGTCAGATTAGATATAGCTGCTGAACTGTTGCCGCTGAAGAAAACATAAAAGCTGTAGTTGGAGGCTGATATCGTTGCGTTCTCTACTTGCAGACGCGGGTTTCCATTAGCAGGGTTCTGGAAAACTAACCGGTGTTGATAGCCGTACGTCTGTGTGAAGTTTACTATGGCGTTTCTGAGGACTAGCGTGGCGTTCTCCTCAACTATTATGCTGCCGTTAATGTCAAACCTTCCCGTGATAGTAGTCACGTTGTTCTCCTTGAGCACGAGGTCACCCTCATAGATGAATGAATTCAAAGCCAATGAAGACCGACTTTCAGAAAAACCCGCCCTTATGAGAACCGGAAACAACGCCGCAGTCAACAGAACAGCAATTAACAGTGAGACTGAGGAGAACTCAGGAATTCCGAAGTAGACACGATATCTCTGGCATCGTCTCGCACGATTACTCTGCATTTCGCCAACAATCCATAAGTCTAGTTATCTTTCGAGGTGCCACCCTTCCGGGCACCGCAAGGAATAGACAGCGTGTTAGGCTGAGAATCCCTTGGTGATAAGGGATATCAATGTTAAACCTTATTTATGTTTTATGGAACAGTCTTCTTGCACCCAGCAGATGCAAACCCGTCTCTCAGTTCCCGTTTTCACCCGTCTGTTCTAGCCTGTCAGATTGTGAGCTGTTTGGCTAGGGCTTCTGCACTGAGTTTCCGCCCTGTTGCCTCTTCTATTTTTTCAGGCCAGTCGATGCTGGAACCTGGTCCATAATAGTTTTTGATGAGAAATTCTGAAATCTCTGGGTGGTTCAGAAGTTTTCCATATTTTTGTTTTAGGTGCTCTATCGTTTGGGCGGCTATGGCTTCGGCGAGGACGTAGTTCTGGAAGTAGACGGGATGCGTGGTGAAGATGGATTGGGCAGCCCACTGAGGCGTCTTGTTCTCTGAAGTCATGAGGTATCTGGCTTGGGTTCGACTCCACAGGTCGTTTAGGTCTTGGTTCAAGTTTTCGAAGGCTGAGAACTCAAACACAGAAGACGCCATGAGGCTTCGTAGCCTCAGCAACTTTGAAGCCCTCTCTGCCCTGATGAAGCGCAGAATCTCCTCGTTGGAGATTGAGGTGTTTTCGCGCAGCCAGTCATGGTCGGATGAGAAATACTGGAGTATTGTCGCCATTCCCTCGTTGAAGCATCCCATGTCATGCTTCAGAGCATAGTGGGTCTGTTGTACTAAGCAGGCGTGTATGGCGTGACCGTACTCGTGAAAGAGCGTGTTGTAGAACCTCTGTCCGTCCCTAGGGTTTGAAACGATGCGCACATCAGTCGGAATCTTGATGGCGAAGCAGAGCCTGCCGAAGGGTATGTCCGCCTCCTTGATTAATATGGGAAGTCTCTCTGGAACAATGCCAAACGACCTGACAAGTTCCTTCACTTTCGGGATGATGAGGTGCTTCGGAAAGTGCTTGTCCGGAGGCTTGACAAACTGGTCAACGGCGTAGGTGATGTCCCAAGGTTCTAGGCTCTCTATGCCCAGCTTTTCCTTCATCATCTCCAAAACCGAGCGAAAAGACGATTCCGTCAGCCTCTCAAGCTGCTCATACAGTCTGAGGAGCTCGGACTTCTCGATTAGGTCTAGAGATAAGGAGTAATCCACGTACGTTTTGAAACCCAAATCCTGAGCGTGATTGTTACGCTTTTTCAAGAGCCCCTTGACCTCTAACTCGATTCTATGTGACAGTTCAGCCGAGGACTCCCAGGCTGCCTTTCGCCTCGATGGGTCTGGGTCCTTGCGCAACATCTCTCTGACATCAGTCCTGTCCATCTCCCTGCCCTGAACAACCGGTCTAAACCTGATGTGTTCTTCGTTGATTTTGTTTCGGAGGGTGAATATGTCGGGCGAGGCTTCGACGCGTTCGCCCAGGAAGAGCCTGTTCAAGGTTCGCAGACGCTTTGTCAAAACGTGGTCTCTGGCTCGAGGCATCCAGTCTTTTATGATTTTGAAGTAGCTGTCGTTCAGGATTATCTCTGAGCGCTTGCGCTCGATCTCGTTCAGGTCTCCGCAGGGTTCGTGGAGGTATTTCTTCCATAGAGTTTCGCTGTATTCTATGCCGACTTTCTCCAGTCGGTCTTCGAGTTCGTCTAGAAACGCCTTAAGCTCACCCTCGGTGTCTATCTCACCCATGGTAGTGGGTCTCAATTACATTCCCTCCGCTTTGCCTTGTTAGTTCAGATTTGAATCCTTGATGCACGCACAAAAGCCTTTGCATCCCCCTTCCTGTCGCCCAACATGACCCTCCCTCCCGGTATAGGTAGGTCTCACACGCGCGCACGCAAACATAGAACCTCCGACAATCGAGCGAACACCAGACTTAAGTAGAAAACCCGCTCTATGGCTCTGAGTGAAGCAGGCTAAGAGAGGACAGACGTTTGCGGGTTGACCTCGTTCTCCACAACGGCAAAGTCTACACCCCGAAAGGGCTCATCGAAGCCGGGATAGCCATAGACGAGGGACGCATAGTCAGAATAGCAAAAGAAACAAACCTCCCCCAAGCCTCGGCGAAAACCGACCTGAGAGGCTGCATAGCACTTCCGGGTCTGATAGACTCACACGTGCACCTCCGCGACCAAGAACTGGCGTACAGAGAAGACTTTCTCACAGGAACCGCCGCCGCTGCGGCTGGGGGAGTCACGACAGTGCTGGACATGCCCAACAACAGACCCGTGACGATGGACCCTCAATCTCTCAGAGAGCGTATGGAACTGGCTGAGAGATGGGTCGTCGTGAACGTCGCGTTTTACTCAGCATTCCCAGAGAGCATGGAAGAGATTCCTCCCATCGTGAGGGAAGGAGCAGTCGCGTTCAAGCTCTACCTTCTACAGAAGATTGGCGGACTCAACATAGACGACGACAAGGCTTTGCTGAGCGCCTTCGACAAGGTGAAGAGGACTCGAGTTCCAGTTGCCGTGCACGCCGAGGACAAACAGTTGCTGGAGAGGATGAGGGAGAAGATGCGCAGCAAGAGACGCGGAGGCTCAGAAGCTTTCCTCAAGGTGCACTCTCCAGAGGCCGAGGCGAAGGCGGTAAGACGGGTTGTCAAACTCGCGGGAAAATCAGGCGTGCACGTTCACTTCTGTCACGTCAGCTCGGCTGCTGGACTCGACGCTGTCTTGTGGGCTAAGCGCCTCGGCTTGCCCTTCACCAGCGAAGTCACGCCTCACCACCTTCTATTGACATCTAAGCACTTGAAACGCCACAAAACTATGGCTTTGACTCTTCCTCCCCTGAGGGCTAAGGAAGACGTTGAGGCGCTCTGGAGTGCTCTGAAAAGAGGTTTCATCGACACCCTGGGCTCTGACCACGCACCTCAATCGAGGGAAGAGAAGGAGGCTAAGGTAGTCTGGGACGTGAAACCCGGAATCGCAGGGCTTGAAACAATGCTTCCTCTCATGCTCACACAAGTCAAAAAGGGACGCCTGACCCTCTCCACACTGATTAGACTAGCCGCTGAGAAGCCAGCCGAGATCTTTAGCCTCAGCGATAGAGGCATTCTAAGCGAAGGATACGCCGCCGACATCGCGGTCGTCGACATGGACAAGACGTTCAAGATAGACGCTTCCAAGTTTCATTCCAAAGCCAAATTCTCTCCATTCAACAGGTGGAAGGTCGTGGGTAAGCCCATGAAAACGTTTGTAAACGGGCGTCTGATAATGGATGAAGGTGAACTGGTGGCGAAACCCGGGACGGGTAGGATCATTCGGTGAAGGAACTTGAGATTCGTGACCGACGGCATGCTCGGCAAGCTAACCCGATGGCTGCGCATGCTGGGACAGGACGTTGAGTACACGGGCTCTATGGACGATAAGGAGCTGATACAGAAAGCCAAGAAGGAACGCCGTGTTCTCCTAACACGCGACCTCGAACTCTACCAACAAGCAACAGCCAGAGGCGTAGAAGCCTTTCTAGTCGAGGGTTCAACAGAAGCCCAAAAACTCGCCAACCTGGCGAAGAGATTCAAACTCAGACTTGAGATCAACGTGAAGGTTTCTCGCTGCCCGAAGTGCAACACAAGAATCAAGCCCGTCTCCAAAGACAAAATCTTGGAGAAGATTCCCAAGACAACCGCGTCTAACTACGACGAGTTCTGGCTGTGCCCCGGCTGCTCGCAGGTGTACTGGCGAGGGGCTCACTGGAAGAGAATCGATAAGACTCTAAAGGAAGCCAAGCTCACGCTGGAGGATTAATGGAACTCCGTCTCAGTTTATTCTTAAAATAGAGGTAGAGGATGATAAGTGTCGCAGCAGGAACGTAGAAGATGCAAATCTCAAAGACAACGTCAAACGCTCGAACCACAAGACGCTGAGAGAGAAAGACAATTAACGCCAACGTTACCATAGCCAACGTGGCTCGCCGCCAGCTCTCAAGCTCAAACCGCTTCATAAACAACAGCACCATTCTTAAAGTTGTATCCTTAAAGACCACGTTTTCTAGTCGTTTCAGTCATGAGAAAAACAGAAGCTCAGGGTTACCAGCCTTGAAGAAGCCATCTTAGAGGGATGTCCTGGTAGGTATCGTCTGGCAACGTTCGACGAATAGTTATTGGGAGAATCCCACTCTCCAACTCCTTGAGGGCAATGTCTATTGGATTGGACAGGTGCGCAGATGGCTCTACGAGAATCGGCGCGCCCATGGCTATCTGGAGGGCTCTCGCTCCCACTATCCGTGCCCTTTCAAAGCGGGTCAGCTTAGGCGGGCCGACCCAGATTTTCTTATCACCACTCGTTTAGCTAGAACTCCCCGGCACCTTCACCTTCAGGACCCATTCCCGGAGGACCCTTCGGCGGGCCTGGCGGAGCCCTCATCTTTCCAGCGGCGATGATGTCGTCAATCTTTAGTATCATCGTTGCGGCTTCGGTTGCGGACTTGATTATCTGCTTCTTGACCGCGAGGGGTTCGAAGACTCCGGCTGTCCTCATGTTCTTTACCTTTCCTTCGTGGACCTCAATTCCTATCCACGAGTTGCCTCGTCCCTTTTCGTGGCGAGCCCGCAGTTCAGACATGATGTCAATCGGGTCGAGTCCAGCGTTCTCCGAGAGGGTGATGGGAACCGACTCGAGAGCCTCGGCGTAGGCTCTCACCGCCAGTTGCTCCCTTCCAGGGAGAGTTTCGGCGTAATCCTTCAGTGCCTTAGCCATCTCGAGTTCGGGTGCTCCTCCACCAGCCAGAATCTTGGGTTCTTTGACAACGTCTCTGGCAACGCAGAGGGCGTCGTGCACGGAGCGTTCCGCTTCGTCGACTATCCTCTGGGTTCCACCGCGAATGAGAATTGCCACCGCCCGCGGGTTCTTGCACCCTTCGATGAAGGTCATCTTGTCGTCGCCTATCTTCCGCTCCTCAACGAGTTCGGCGTAGCCCAAGTCTTTCTCGGTCATGTCGTCTAGGTTTGTGATAACTTTTCCACCAGTGGCTTTAAAGAGCTTCTCCATGTCTGACTTCTTGACGCGCCGCACAGCCACAATCCCCTTTCTCGCCAGGAAGTGCTGAGCCATGTCGTCAATGCCCTTCTGAGCGATGACGACTGTGGCGCCTTTGGCTACAATCTTCTCGACCATGTCTCTGAGCATGGTCTCTTCTTGCTGCAGAAAAGCCTCCATCTGCTCTGGGCTCTCGATGTTTATCTTTGCGTCGAACTCGGTTTTTTCAATCTCGAGTGGGCAGTCGAGCAAGGCTATCTTCGCCTTCTCCACTCTTTTAGGCATGCCTGGGTGAACAACTTCCTTGTCCACGACTATGCCGTTGATCAGTTTGGTCTCTGTCATGGATTCGCCTGGTTTCTTTTCAACCATGACGTCGTCAAGGTCCGCGGTGAATTCTTTCTCGACCTTCTGAGCCACGTGTAGGATGGCTGAAGAGGCTATGTCGGCTAGGTGTTCCTTGTGTTCCGCGACTAGTTTGCTCGCCATCGAAGTTGTGGCTACTCTCCTGAGCCATTCTCTGTCGGTTGAGCTCACGGGTATAGCTATCTTCTCCAATGTTTCCAGCGCCTTGTCGGCAGCCTTTCTGTAACCGTCTATGATGACCGTTGGGTGCACGTTCTTCTCGATGAGGTCCTCCGCCTTTCCGAGGAGTTCTCCGGCGATTATCACGGCGGTTGTGGTTCCGTCGCCGACCTCGTCGTCTTGTGTCTTAGCCACCTCCACCATCATCTTGGCGGCTGGGTGTTGGATGTCCATCTCGTCTAGAACCGTTCTTCCGTCGCTGGTGATTGTGACGTCGCCGAAGCTGTCGACCAGCATCTTATCCATGCCTTTTGGACCTAGGGCGCTCTTCACCGACTCCGCTACTATCCTCGCAGCCATGATGTTGGCGTGCTGAGCCTCTCTTCCCCTAGAGCGCGTGGCGCCCTCTCTCAGTATGAGAACAGGGGTTCCAGCTAGTTCTGTTGACAATTTTCAGATTATCCTCCTTTCAGTTTTCGGAACAGTAGAAAACAGCCTTGTAATATAAGTTTTTCTAAACAGTTATGGACAGAGCGATGGAAACTACCGAGGTTTGCTGTAGACAGCCGCTGCCAACACGACGGCTTCAACGATGAGTGAGAAACCCAGAAGGATTGCCACCGCGGACCAGAAGGCAAACCAGCCCCGTGAGCCCACGCCCAGAATTTGTGTCCCCAGCAAGCCCGTGAGCCAGCCTGCTCCAAACCAGAAGATAATCCTCGACAGTGTACTCGCCTTCAGACGGATTGGGGAGCCTAGGGCGAATCTGAGAACCAGAGTCACGATTTGGAAGAGACCCCAGAGGTAGCAGAAAACCTCGACTGCTAGGTAGAGCACGGGATGGTTAGAAACAGGAGCCGGGAGAAAAATGTTCGGAGCGATTTCAACTAGGTGAAAGTCGCCGAAAAACCTTTCTACCGCCCTGTAGAGATTTGGCGTGATAATAAATATCATACCCACGAGAAGCAGGAACACTCCAAACGAGACCAAGCCTAGGATATCTCTTCTCTCTCTACGAGCGCCTTCTTCCAATTCTCTTACCTCCTTTATTGAATATTTCTTAATGAGGATAAGAAACTTGCTCCTCATAAGCAACATGCATGTTTTAAATACTCAATCAATCATTACAAGGTAATCGGTTGAAGGTGAAAAAGGAACTTGGTTAACTGTCCCAAGTGTGGCGCCAGAGTGAGAGAAGAATACGACTTCTGTCCGAAATGCGGCACAGCGCTCAAGCCTGCTCCACCCCCTCCAGCAGCGCCAACACCAGCACCACCACCTCCGCCCTATCGCGAGGAGAAGCACGAGAAGCGGGAGAAAGAGGAGCGCGCCGAGAAGAGGGAGAAGGAGGAGAAAGGAGAGAAACACGAGAAGCACGAGAAGTATGAGCGACGAGAGCTCAGCTATTTGGCACCCCTAGTCGGCGGCTTAATCTTGATACTCCTGGGCTTGATGCTCTACATGACGACACACTTCGCGGTTCAGCCCCAAATATGGGTTGCCATCTTCTTCATCACCATCGGAGTAATAGTCATCATCGCAGGCGCTTACGCGGTGACGGTCGCGACGAGGAGAAGCCCCCAGCCCTAGAGAAACCACCTGAACAGAAGCCTGTAGAGCCTGTGCTCCAGAACAGTTAGAGGCTTGTTTCTCCCAAAGACCCGAAAATAGTCTTTTCCCATGGCTTCGGTTAGGTCGCCGATGTCGTAGCGGGGAAACATGCAAGAAGAGATTATCAGCTTGCCCCACTCGCCTCTCTTGAGCTCGTGAAGCATCACTGTCCCCCCACCGGTTTCAACCTCAAAGAAGTACTTGTCGTAGTTGGGCGTGACGTAGGGCAGGTCGTCCAGTTGCTGGGCGAAGACTCCCTCCGTGGCGCTGTAGATTTCAACAATAGGCGCCTCTCCATAATATTTCCTGAGCAGGGGAGCATACCTGAACTGGATTTTGGGCACGCTTGTGCAGAAGAGGGCGCGGAATTTCCACAGTTCCTTGGGGGTCTTTCCGTGTTTCCGCTTGACATGCCGTGCAAAGGAAAGAATAACGGGAGCAACGCCCATGGTGGCTGTCACCCTCTCGTTCAGAGTCCTCTCGTAGACGAGTTCGAACCTCCTCTCCCAGTCTGGCTTCGTTATTCCCGGACCGAGCGAGTCTATTTCCTCTTGTCGCGGCAGAAGGCTGACCTGATTGAGTGTTGGGTTCAGTCTCGCATAGGTTCCTGAACTGTAGCCGTAGGTTACCGTCTGTCCGCCGACGTCCAAGGAGGCAACCACCGAGGGAAAATTGAGGTTGAGAATGCGCCCCGTCAAGAGTTCAAAGTCCCTCTTTCTAAGCGCGTGGTTGACAAAGGCTCTGGCTCCGCAACTGAATATCTGTTCGAGATGAGTTTTCGTGGCTGGGAGCACCTTCGCCGGACCAGTTGAGCCCCTTGTCATGACCCAGCACTGAGGTGGCTCGGGCAGGATCGTGGCGTAATCGCCCTTCCTAACCTCTTCCAAATGCGGAACAAGCCCAAAGTAATCTATGGTGGGAAAATTCGCTCGAAAATCCTCGGCTGTCTCAACATCGAACGCTCCGTGATTCTGTCCGTACCGAGTTTTCCCATACTCGGCGACGAGTTGTGAGAGCACTTTTCGCTGAGATTCGGCTGGATTCTCTAGAGAGTCGTGCCACGGGCGAACTATCGGCTGCAAGAAATCTTCGACGATTTTCCCTGTGAGCTGCACAGAGCAATAGAATGGTGAGATTAGGCAATTAATTTTTCTGGTTCGGTGGTTTTCGAAAAGATTTATGAACAGACGAGTGAATCGTTAAGGATACTATTCGGAGGCTCTTGACATGGTTAGAATCGTTGTGTGCGTCAAACAAGCCATAGACGTCTCACAGCTAAAAATCGACACGGCAACCCGAAAACTCGTAACAGTTGACGCCCCAAAAAAAATAAGCGACTTCGACAAGAACGCGTTGGAAGAAGCCATAAGATTGAAGGAGAAACTCGGAGGCGAAGTTCTCACACTAACCGTCGGACCAGAAGACGCCAAAACAACCATAAGAGAAGCATTAGCAATGGGCGCCGACAAAGCCTACGTGATAAGCGACCCCGCCTTCGAAAACTCTGACACACTGGCAACCTCTTACATTCTCGCTGAAGCGGTCAAGAGAATCGGGCAGTTCGACCTCATCCTCTGCGGAGAGGCGTCCACTGACAGCTTTTCAGCCCAAGTTGGACCCCGCCTAGCCGAGAGATTAAACATCCCACCGGTCACTTACGTGAGGAAGATCAGTCTAGAGGGCGACATTCTCACGGCTGAGAGGAGCCTCGAAGACGCGGTTGAGACCGTGAGAGCCAAGACGCCTCTTCTTGTCACAGTCACCCGGGAGATTAATGAACCCCGCATCCCCTCGCTGATGTCCATAATGAAGGCTTCCAAGAAAGAGGTAATCCTGTGGAAGGCGGCAGACCTCAACCTGGCTAAGGAAAAAGTCGGCGAGGCGGGCTCAGCCATAAAGGTCCTAGACGTCTTGGCTCCGAAGGTGGAGAGGAAAAAAATCGTGATAAAGGGGGAAAACGCCGCCGAGGTCGCCGAGAAGCTGGCCAAGGCGCTCATTCAGGAAGGAGTCGTTGGGAGGTGAAAGAATGAGTGCGCACGGCGACGTTTGGGTCTACTCCGAGAGCAAGGATTTGATGATTGAGATTATGGGGAAAGGAGGCGAGTTAGCTGGCAGACTGCAGACGCGACTATCGGCCGTTCTGTTGGGACACGAGGTAAAGGGTCAAGCCGACGAGTTCATCGGATACGGAGCGGACAGAGTCTATTTGGTTGACAATCCGGCGCTCAAGAGCCTGAGCACAGAGTCGCGCCTCAGCGCCCTAACCAGCCTAGTCGCCAAGCACAAGCCAGACATTATCCTCGTGGGCTCGACCAGAAGAGGAAGAGAAATGGCTTCAAGGCTCGCCACGAGACTTGAAACGGGCTGCGTGCCAGACTGCACCCAACTCAGCCTCGACGAGCAAGGGCGTTTGGTGACGGAGCGAATGGTTTACGGTGGAAACGCCTCGGTAACCCAGGTCTTTCAGACCAAGCCGCAGATCGCGTGCGTGCCACCCAGAGCCTTCGAAAAGCCTCAGTTTAGGGAGAGGAAGGGCGAGATTTTCGAGGGAAGCGTGCCTCAGTTGGAACTGCCAAGAGTTGAGACGGTTGAGGTCAAGCCCGTCGAGACCGCAGCGGTCAAGATCGAGGAGGCAAAGGTTGTCGTTGTTGGCGGAAGGGGCATAGAAAAGAAAGAGAACTTCAAGATCCTCGAAGAACTCTGCCAGACGATCGGCGGGCAGGTCGGGTACACGAGACCCTTGGCGGAGGACAGGAAGTGGTTCAGCGGCGACTGGATCGGGCTGTCGGGTCACAAGATCAAGCCAGTGCTCTACATCGGCTGCGGCATCTCAGGCGTGATCCAGCACGTGGCGGGCATAAGAGACTCACAGGTGATAGTGGCTATAAACAAGGATCCTGAGGCGCCGATATTCGAGGTCGCGGACTACATAGTGGTGGGCGACCTGTACGAGATAGTCCCAGCACTCATATCAGCCCTAAAGAAACTGCTAGAGAGCTAAAGAAACGAGATGTAACTAAGTGATGTGAGTCTAATCTATTTCTTTGTCTGTTTCAAGCTCAAGCGTAACCTCAGCACGCTTAATCATCTTCAAAACCTTAGCGTCTGGAACCTCACCTGAGCTAACATAAATATTGATTTAGGATAACTGTACAATGCTTTGCTGCTTACTCGATAGGCATGTGGATGGTTGAAATGTAAGTCAAAGCAGTTACGAAACATCCTCTGGAAGTTCTTTGTATTCGATAATACCCAAGTCTTTGTAGGCTTCCATAATAGCATGGACTGATCGTATGTCTACAATTTTACCGTCAACTATGCGATACATGCCAATATACGTAAATTTTATTTTCTTGCCAGTAGGGGCTACTCTTAC
>Ga0315306_10000159_pt1 | contig 32059 bp, 41 predicted proteins | sample TDP1_MG_FD_203803 | JGI IMG/M metagenome (GOLD analysis project Ga0315306, IMG submission 203803) | Freshwater sediment microbial communities from Lake Towuti, South Sulawesi, Indonesia - TDP1 | ecosystem: Environmental > Aquatic > Freshwater > Lake > Sediment | place: Indonesia: South Sulawesi... | reverse complement strand
TGGGGTTCTCTGCAACCATTCCTCTAACGGTGAATGGTCCCCCCTCCTTAACCTCAGCTATTTTCACTGTTGCCTCTTCATAAGGTGGGAGTTTTTTCGCCTCCGCCAAATCAGGGTTTAAGCTTAGGGTTCCCCGTCTTCCAATGTTTAGGTTCACCCTTTCAAACCGTTTACGTGTGTAGGCTCCCTCAGCCAACACAATGTCTCCTGGATGGATTCGCTCAGAGAGAAGCGCCTTTTCATCCCAGAGGTTGAGGTTTATCGTTCCAGTTTCATCTCTTACTAGGAGTGTGGAAACTTGTCCCTTCTCTCCGCTTGGGCGTTTAAATTCTCTGATTTCCCCAGCGTGCACGACTCTGGCTAAAACGTCTACATCGCGCATGTTTGGTTTTAGTTCTTGTACCTTCATAATTTGTGTAAGGAGGGCGGGGGGCGGTTCGAGATAGGGTGGTGTCTCGATGAGAGTTTCGATTTTCGCTCTTTTTTCAGCATGCAGCTCGATTCGCCCGTCGAGTTGCTCCTTCACTTTGGCGTTTAGGAGTTGGAGATAATCACCCTTTTTCACTTCACCCAACTGGTCAACCTTCTCGTTCCAAAAGACGACGGTTATCTGCCCGGTTTCGTCTCTCAACCACAACCTCCTCACCTTGCCACTTGTTCCGTCCGACCTCTTGAACTCGGATATCGGGTGGACGCTTTGAACAACCCCGAGTACACTTACATCCCTGTGTTTTCCCGTTATTTCCTTAATCTTTTGTATAAACTGCGTGACAGGGGGGTATTCGCTCTCCACCACGCCTGATGGGGAGACCTGAACCTCACCCCGCCTTCCCACGTGTAATTCCAGCCTTCCGTCTAGTCCCCCCCGCACATACCCGTGGGAAACCTTGATAATTTGTCCTCGCTTCACTTTGCTGGATTCCGCGAGGCTTGTCTTGTCGTCCCAGAGAACCACTCTCAAGGTTCCAGTCTTGTCCGCGATGAGTAGGCGCATAACTCTGCCTTCAGTCCCATCTGGGCGGGTGAAGGTTTGAACTGGGTACATGGTTATGACGCGCCCGGTTACCGTTACGTCGTTTAAGCCAGACACGAGGTCTTGAATCAGAACCTCTGATCGGAAGGGTTCCCACCACGGAACCTCCACCCCCAACTCCAAGGCAACGATGCGCGCTGCAACCTCGTCTGTGAAGTATCCCTCAGCAGTCTCCTTCTTCTCCTCTATCATCCTCAGAAGCTCATCGCGTGTAAGTTCTCTTCGAGACGAAAGAATTCGCTCCAAAATTTCTTCGAAGCCCATTCCCCTTTCACACAACTTTCGGAACTCAGACAAGGACAAGTTGCTATTAACATTTTCTTCAAGCAAGAATGGGACGAGCAACTAGAATTTTTAAATAATACATCCGCAGTCGTGTTTTTGGCGAAGAAAATGGAAGGTCAGTCAAAATGGACTGCGAAGCTAGCACTTGCTTGTTATTTCGCCTTGGTTGGTGGGAGTTTTATTGGTGCTATGTTAGTTGCGTTAGTATTGTTGGTAATGGGAATAGACATTTTAGATCCGCCTTTTCCAATCGCCCTCGTATCTCTTCCTGTTAATGAGGTCATAATCCTAGGGGTTGCGCTTTTGTTTGCAAGGTATAAGGGTGCGGGTGTAAAGGAGCTTGGATTGAAAAAAGCGAGCCTTAGGACCTTAACGATTGTTTCGATTGTTGCTGTGCCCCTTTTCTTGTTGGCTACGGGCATATCCATCGGCGAAGAAATGGTTTTCGGTCCAGATCCAATGGCAGAGATCCTTGAGAAATCTGTGACGCCTAGAAACTCTCTTCAGCTCGTCGCCATGATCGCCATTTCCTTAGCTCTAGTGGGACCGTGCGAGGAGTTGGCTACGAGGGGTTTCGTTCAAAAGGGTTTCGAAAACTCCTTTGGGAAGGCGAAGGGTCTGTTGACTGCTTCTGTGCTATTTGGACTCTGGCATGGTCTGAATGCTCCCAGCGCGGTTATTCCAGTGTTTTTTGTCGCTTTGGTGCTGGGTTATGCGTGGCAGCGAACGGGTGGAAATACTACCGCTTCGGCTTTGATGCATGGGGTGTACGACTCAGTAGCTATTGCAGTAGCGTATTTTCTTAGTCTCTGAAAACACTACATACCCCAAGGTCTTGCTTAAAGCTTCACGTGGTAAGCTTAAGTTTATTTTAAACCCATGCTTTACAAATTGTTGAAGAAGTGAATGGGTGGATGAGCGATCAACTGTTGTTCAACATAGGCATGATACTGATTTTTACGGGCTTCCTCATAGCCTTCGTCGCCGTTGTCCTCCTATTTTTCGTCACTGTAAGGGGCAAGGGAAAAATCAGAGGAGGAGGGGCTGTGATTATCGGGCCCTTCCCAATTGTCTTCGGAACTGACAAAGAATCGGTGAGGACGCTTCTTTTGCTGTCCATAGCCCTAATCGTGCTTATGCTGGTTGTCATGGCATTTTACTACTACGTTTTAAGGTGAAGGAGGATTCTCTACGCAAGTTAAAGCGTGTGAAGTTTGCGGCAGGCACACTGCAAAGTACGTCTGTCAGAAGTGTGGGCGAGAAGTCTGCGAAGCATGTCTGGAGCCGCGCACATGGGTCTGTCCAGACTGTTACGGTCGTGTTGAGCGGGAGGCTCCACTTTTTGAAGCCATCTCGTGGTCAACTCCCTTTAAACTGTTTCTTCTGGGTTTTCTCTTAATTTTTATAGGAATAATTTTTGTCATAATTGCTGCAGTCCTCTTTGGAGTTCCCGCAACCTTCGGCGGCATAATATTTGTGGGGCCTATTCCAATAGTGTTAGGTGCGGGGCCACACCCCATTTTGGCGATTGTGCTTGCTGTTGCTTTAACGATTTTTGGAGTGATTCTTTTTCTTTTTTTGCGGAAACGAGGATGAGAATTACTCGGGTTTTTCTTCCTTGCTGTAGACCATGTAGAGGAAGGCTAAAACCAACACGAAGAAGGTTAGCACTATCATGATGTCGATGATCATCCCGAAGTATGACCCCAACTCCATAGGTGGTCCTCTCATCCCCTTTATTTGGGAAAAAACTATTTAATATATGCTGCTCTTGGATACTTGAAGTTATGAAGATTTTCTCCTCATGAAGTAACCTATGATGAAAGCAATGTCTAGAGTTACGTTGCTAAGAATTATTATGGGCATGAAGAAGTCAACAAGGTTTCTGAAAGGGTCTAACAGAAGAAGAGCTAGGGTAACAATCAAATACGTCAATGAAATATTTCTCAGAGGTCTACCTTTCAGCTTTTTCCCAAGGTATAAGGCAATAATGATTCCCCCGATTATCGGGAAAACGCCAAAACCCATCGATAGATACTCTAACCCCGCTGGACGGGTACCATATCCAGAGAGATAGTTCCATGCTCCCCAGTAGAGGAAGAACCAGCCAACAAAAAGCAAAGCCATACTTGATACTATTTCAGGTAACACAAAAATCCAATCTTCGTATTTATCATCGTTATCGCTTAGTTTCCTCAATTTCATCACTCGTCTTTTCTGTTTCATTCAAGGCGTAGTCTCCTCTTCTTTCTGTTGCTTTTTGGAAGCCCTTGTCTCAACTGCCTTCCACTCCCTTATCAAAACCTCGTAGAAGCTGTCCTCTTCTTCTATAAGATCGAATCGACCCGCAGCCTCTGCCAGTTTCTGCGCGATTATGTGGTAGCAAAGGTGACCCTTATCAAATTGGAAGTAGAAGTCTTCGCAGGAGCAGAAGTCAGCAGCGGGCATGACTAGATAATCACGCCCCTTCCCAACCACTATCCAAACAACCCTGCCGCTAGGCTTAAAAACGTATTTTTTTATCCTCCTCTCCTTCACTGCCTCCCAAGCCTTCACGAAACGTAAGCCGAACGTCGAAGAGAGCCGCGTAAGGTGTGCACCAGTAACTTGACCTTCTGTTTCAATCTCTTTGCAGACCTCCTTGAGCGCTTCGATGTCCGATGGTTTTTTCATGAATTTTCTCCTGTACACTCTCAAGAGAAGGGAGTGAAGATTTAAAAGTTAGTGTGAACTGGAAATACGAGTAAAGGGAGCAAAACGCCTTGTCCCCTCACAAACTTCGCAAAACCCGAAAGAGACGTGCCTCAAGAACCCATGGTTACGGAAGGATTGGACAGCACAGGGGAGGCGGTATGAGGGGAGGCCGTGGAAAGGCTGGTTTTCACAAGCACGGGTGGACCTACGTGGTGAAGCATGAGCCTGATTACTTTGGGAAGAGGGGATTCACGTCACCGCAAAGCCTAGGCCAAAAGACTAACGTCATTAACGTTGGAAAGCTTGAGGAACTCGTTGAAAGACTGGCTGCAGAAGAAAAGCTAAAAAAGAAAAGGGGGAAAGTTTTCTTAGACCTCGACGAGCTGGGATACGCCAAACTCTTAGGAGCGGGCCAAGTCACCAAGCCCCTCCTGGTTAAGGTTGCGTCCCATTCGGAAGGGGCAGCTAAAAAGGTGCAAGAGGCTGGTGGCCAAATCCTAAAGGAAACAGAGCAGCTCGTTGAGACTAAAAATTAATACTTCGGGTCCATTACTGGCTTATGGATGGAGGGCGAAGGGAGGGCGTATGGCTGGTAGATTTCTCGAAATGTTCCGACCTGTCTCAAGGTTCATGCCTGAGGTTAAGCCGCCGGAGCGCAGGGTAGGGTTTAACGAAAAGATTTTCTGGACCGCTCTGGCCCTCGCACTGTATCTCGTCATGTCTGAGGTGCCGCTCTACGGCATCGGGTTGGGCGGGGAAGACCCCTTCCGCTACCTTCGGGTAATTTTTGCCTCTCATCGAGGTTCCTTAATGGAATTAGGGATTGGACCCATCGTAACTGCGGGGCTTATAATTCAGCTTCTCATCGGGTCTGGAATGGTGGGCTGTGACCTTAGTGATCCTACAGATCGGGCTCTCTTCACCACTGCTAGTAAGGTTTTTTCCATAGCCCTCATTGCGTTTCAAGCTTCTGCGTACATAATCGGAGGGATTTTCCAAGTTACAGATGTGAGAATATCTATCATAATCTTCATTCAACTCATGGTCGCTGGGATAGTGCTGATGCTTCTTGATGAGTTGATACAGAAGGGATGGGGAATCGGGAGCGGAATCAGCCTATTTATCATGGCGGGAGTGGCTCAAAACATCATGTGGGCTAGTCTTGCTCCAACTCCTCCAGTGGGGGATGGAAGAAGCTACGGAGCTTTAATTGCACTTTCTCAAATAGCTTTAAGCGGTTCTATCAAGTCTCTGGGGAACGCCCTAGTTAGAGAGGGAAATCTACCTTCTCTGCTAGGTTTTTTCACCACGATAGCCGTTTTTCTGATAGTGATCTACTTTGAAGGAGTCAGGGTTGAGCTTCCCATAGCCTATGCTGGCTATCGTGGATTTCGTGGTCGATATCCCATAAAACTCTTGTACGTTTCTAACCTACCCGTGATTTTCGCTGCGGCTCTTTTCGCAAATGTTTACTTCTTCTCCCAACTCCTTTGGAACAATTACAATCGAAACAACACCAACTTCTGGCTTAACCTCTTCGGCCAGTACAAATGGGTAACAGAAAATGATCAACGTCGAATTGAACCCATAGGCGGTCTTGTTTACTATGTAATTTCCCCTCAAAACCTGTCAGATGTTATGGGCAACCCGGCAAGAGCGTTAATATTCACGGGCATTATGGTTGCGTTCTGCATTGTGTTCTCCCTCACGTGGCTTGAGGTGGGGGGCTTAGGTCCGGGAACCGTGGCGAAGCAACTCGTTGACTCTGGGATGCAGATTCCAGGGTTTCGAAGATCCCAGAGACCCATCGAACTTCTTCTCAAACGCTACATTCCAGTGGTCGCGGTGCTTGGAGGCATAATAGTTGGGTTGATCGCTTCGGTTGCGGATTTCTTCGGAGTTTTTGGGTCAGGGATGGGGGTTCTGTTGTCCGTGGGCATCTTGTATCAGTATTACCAGCTTCTGATGCAGGAGCGAATTGCAGAGATGTACCCAGCCCTGCGCCATCTTCTGGGAGGATGACCTTTGGGCAGGGTTGTGGTTGTAACGGGGATACCCGGAACAGGAAAAACAACAGTTTGCAATGAACTCCTAAAGCTTGCTGAGCAGGCTGGGAGAAAGGTTACAGTGATAAACTTTGGAACGGTCATGGTGGAGCTTTCCCAGAAGCGCGGGGGTTCTCTTCACAGGGATGAGTTGAGGAAGTCGAAGCTGTTTTTTCAACGTGACCTTCAAGAGGAGGCTGCGAAGGTTATCTCCAAGAGGGCGGCGACGGACGTTGAGGGAGACGTTATCGTGGACACCCACATGTCGATAAAAACGTTGGAAGGATATTGGGCAGGTCTGCCTCTTCCAGTGTTGAAGCTTTTGAACCCAGAGGTTTTCGTTTTGGTTGAGGCTGAGCCCCACGAGGTGCTTTCTCGCAGGGTTAGGGACACAACTCGGAGGAGAGACAAGGTTTTGGAAGGTGAAGTAGCAGAGGAATTTCTCTTTTCAAGGCTTATGGCTGCTGCTTGTTCAGTTCTGACTGGCGCCTCAGTGAAAATTGTTAAAAACCCAAGCGGAAAACAGGTTGAAGCAGCTAAAGAGGTTCTAAGGTTGTTAGGGTGATTGTATGCTTCCAGATTGGTTGGCGGTTCTTCCAGCTTCAACGATTTTCGTCATGTGTCTCTCTCTGCTTCTTGTATTCCTCAGTATGTCGATTAACCGTCTTTTCACCGACAAGGAGAAACTTAAACAGACTAGGGCTTGGAAACGGGAGATTGACGCTTGGACCTCTGACCGTATTAAGGCAATGCGTACTGGCGACCAGGAACTGCTTAAAAAGGTTAAAAAACAAGAAAAACGAATTCGACAACTCCAGTCCAAAATGCTCTCGCAGTCAGCCTCGCAGATGAAAACGCTTCCTATCACCATGATCCTTTTCTTTGTCATCTGGGGTTTCATAACTGGCAGAATCCTGGGCTGGAAACTGTTTGAAACCCCTTTTAGCGGTCCGGTAACCGTTGCCTATCTTCCATGGCTTAATGGTCCTCTTCACTTAGATTTCTTTGCATGGTACCTCATCTGCTCGTTACTGTTTGGAATTCTCTTTTCACGGTTGTTTGGCTTGGGGATGGAGGCGACCGAGTAGATGCCCAGACCCTCCATGCGAACAAGAAGTAGGAAACGCCGCTCTCTTCGACTGCCAGGTGGGTGCACCAAAACCCACTATAAGCGGGAGAAGACTAGTGTTTCGCGCTGTTCCAAGTGTGGGCAAGCCCTTTCAGGTGTTCCTCGTTCAATTCCATCTGAGCTTCGAAAGCTTACCGCGAGTCAGAGGAGGCTGGAGCGTATGTACGGTGGTCAACTCTGTCATAGCTGCGTCAAAGAGCTTTTGAAGCAGACGGTGAGGAGTGCCTAGACATGGCTCAGAAAGAGCGGAAACAAAGGAAGATTGTGATTTGTGTGGCTGGAATGTCTGGGTGTGGGAAGAGCACAGTAGCTAGGAGACTGGCTAAAAAGTATGATCTTAGGTATTTTTCCGGCGGGGATATGTTGAAGGCTTTAGCTGTCAAAGCTGGATATGAGCCGCGTGAGAAAGGGTGGTGGGAAACAGAGGAAGGGAGGAGTTTTCTTCGGCAGAGAGCGGGGGATCACGAGTTCGATAAGAGGGTGGATGAGGAACTAATAAAATGGGCGAGGCAGGGAAATGTTGTTTTGGACAGCTGGACCATGCCATGGCTGTTGAAGGAAGAAGCCTTTAAGGTTTGGCTGGAAGCCTCTGTGGATGAGAGGGCTAAGCGACTTGCAAGGAGGGACCGCATCAGTTTTAAGGAAGCCCTTCATGCTTTGGAGGAGAAGGATAGGGAAACCAAGAGGATTTACAAGAAATTGTATGGTTTTGATTTGGGGGAGGATTTTTCACCTTTTGATTTAGTGTTTGATACCAATAAATTGGAATCTGATGAGGTTTTTCAGGCGTTGTGCATGGTTATTGATCGTCTTGTGTTGGGGAAGTGTTGATAACTTATAAATATGGTTGGTGATTTTACTTTTAAAAGCTTTGGAGGACTTTTGTTGCCGGCGATTGAGGTTGGGAGGATATGCGTCAAGATTGCGGGTAGAGAGGCTGGACGGAAATGTGTGATTGTGGATGTGATTGACAAGAACTTCGTCCTCATCACGGGTCCTCAGAAGGTGACAGGAGTGAAGAGGAGAAGGATCAACGTGGGTCACATTGAGCCAACTGAGAAGAAAATTAGGATTAGGCGAGGAGACAGCGACGAAGATATTGCTTCAGCGATTGACTCGGAGACGATGAATTTTCTTCGTGAGTCTGTTAAGATTAAGCTTTAGCTTGGATGCTTTCTCTCTTTTATAGAGCCAGCGAGTGCGCGCTAGAACTGAGAAGGGGCTGGCTTGAATTAGCAAGTTTAAGCGATTCAAAGGTGCCTAGCTTTTTGCGAGGCCGTACTGCCGATTAAAGCAGTCAATTTTCTCCTCCTCAAAGAGCCTCTGCAACGCTTTAAAAACAGCTTTCTCAGACTTCCCAAGTTTAGCCGCAATCTCCTTCAAAGTCATGGGAACGCCAGACTCTTTTAATAATGAAACAATTTCGTCGTCAAGCTTAGACACTTCCATTCACCGAAGATTTGGAATAATCAAAAGAACTATATTAGACTTACAGTATCAACACCGCGCACATAGAGCTATAGTGGATGGGAGTTTTCTCTAAAAGAATTTTAGTTTTTTCTTCTTCTCTTGCTCTTCTGATGTTTCGGTGCTTTCAGGTCTTCGTTCATCTTTTCTAAGAATTGCTCTTGAAGGTTCTTCCTCCTGCGTTTCCAGCGTATCTTTTTTGTTTTCTATTTCTTCTTTCACTTTCAGGATGGCTTCTGACATTGACAACTTATGTGGTCCTTTCATTTTCTCTTCTAGTTCATTTTTCTCAATGCGAAGACCGGCAACTGCATCTTTTTGTTCTTTCATCTTTTTCTCCAACTCCCGGATTGCCAATCTTTCTCTAAGGATCTTTACATCTTCTTCCACAGTTTTCCGTTCTTCCTCCATTGCTGCTAGTCTACTCTCCATTTCGGATTTTAGCTTCTGAAGCCTTTCCAGTTCCTGAGATGTATCAGCCATTTCTGTTTTCCTCACCCTTTTGTTTTTATACAAAGGATAAAAATAGGTTATGAATTTCAAATCCGTATTACAAAAACCGTCGTTCTTGAAATTCAATAAATTAGCTAATTAGCGGGCTATGCTACAACATTTGGGCTAAAGAATCATTTCGACTCGTCCTTAGCTTTTTCCTCCAAATTAAATAGACTTTCGTTTGAGCTAGGAAGCTTAAAATTCTAAGGGTTTTCGCCAGCTTCTCTAAGCTAGTTTCGTCTATCACCTTCCCTGCTTCCTCTGGCTTCGGAAAGACGCTCTTAGTCTTTAACAGGCGCCTTCCATATCCCCGTTCTCGTTTACACAAAGTCTTTAAGACGGTTTTTACCTCTTCAACCTCCTTCTTCGGCATTTTCTTTAGCCTTCGCATGTTGGTTTTCTCGCTTGAAAGCAGGATTGGGTTGAACCCTAAGGATCGCAGTTTTTCAATAGCCTCTAAAACATATTTTGACGGCGTTGATTCTGCAATCTTCTCCATTCCTGCTCTCTCGAAGAAGCGGTTGTACTTCGCCATCACCGCAACTGTTTCGACGTAGGGCTTATCTGCTAAGGGCAGTGTTTCCTTGACCAGCTTGACGCCCAGTCCGATTGTGCGGTATTTCGGATGGACAATTGCACGTGAGATTAACGATAGGTTACGGTTTATCTCCTCAACGGAGAGGCTTCTGCCAAAGGCTTTGTGTCTCCCAAAGGTTGTGATAGGAGGATACTTGTAAACAATAACGCCAACAGTTTCATCCCTTCGCTTCAAAACGAAAATCTTTTGGGCGGCAGCCAAGCCTCTAGCATCCCTATAATGGAACCCAGCCAACTTTTCATAGTCTCGTCTAGACCCCTCCGCGACGTACATCTCCCTAACAAAAGAGCAGGCTTTGTTGACTTCGTTAGGAAAATACCTGACCTCAATTTCCCTACCAAACCTCTTGTGGACGTGAACCGAAGGCTTTAGATCCTCAAAGAGGTCTGTGTGGGTGGTTGCCGCCAGAACAGCCTTGCCCTCTTGTCTCGCCAGTCTCTGAACATTAAACGCTACGACTTTCGCGGTGTCCCGATCCAGTGTGCTGCAGAATTCGTCCATGACCCAATACTGCTTCCCAGCCTCAATCATTTTTGCGATTCTGTAGCGATACTTCTGTCCATCGCTCAGCTGGTTGTAACGACGCACAAAAAGGAAAGCATCGTTTAAGCCTACTCGACTTAGAAACTCCAAACCCTCTTCAAGTGTTTCGCCAACGGTGTCGATGAGGGGTTTATCTGGGTCCACAGTCGTGCTGGTTATGTTGATCGCTTGGAACCCCAGGTCCTCCTCCAACGCCTTCAGCAGAACACTCTTGCCTGATCCAGAATCCCCTGTTATGTAGACGATGTCTGCAGGTGAAATCTTTAATTCTACATTGTCATAAATAGTGAAATCTCGATAGTCATCAACGCCAAGTCCAAAAGCCTCTGAGACAGCGATGGTTCGATCGGTTATGTCGGTTTTCGTTTTGTAGCTTATGTTAATTTTGAAGGTGCCTGTGGTTTTGTCGTATCTTCTTGCAAATTTAGTTATGATAAATACTTCTCTGCGTCGCATCTAGTACGCCCTCACAAGTTCTCCTGGAGGCCCGGTTTCTTTAGCTGCAAAACAAGCTAGAGCTAGTGCCCAGAGTTGATCATCATGTGAGCTGGTTGGGTGCCAGAATTTCAGTTGGCCGGATTTGGTGTATTCGTAGCGTTGTTCATTAATTTGTTCACAGAGCCGGCGATCATAAGGCATTTTCAGTAGTCCTTGCTGCATTTTCACTTTTAGATACCCTAACATCTCTTCCTTGCTTTGAACGGTGAACGACTGGCCTTCCGCATTCATTAGTCCCTGATTTGTGATTTCCTCTGCAACGACTTCTCCAACGCCGCTTTTATCGACTAGAATCTTCCGGAATCGGAACTTTTCGTTGGCTCGGACCATGAAGCCGATGACATGGCTGTAAGGTGTCTCAAGTGGGAACTCTTTCAAAAATGTAAGTTGAAGGGTTTGACCCTCTTTCTTCATTGCAGTGAGGATGCTGTAGTCTTGAAACTTGCCGAGATCGCAGCCCGCGTAAAACTCGCCCCCTGTATAAGGGGGTACCGCTTCTAGATCATGTTGCAGTTCAAGATCGGGGACGATGCACGAGCGGATAAGGTCCTGCGTGAAGTAGCTAGTGGCCGCCTCAACGAACTCAGCATCATATTCCATTCGATACGTTTCAGCTGTCATAAGTTGCTGTTGCTTTTTCAGAAAACTCTTCGGAATCAACGGACATTCACTGGACTTGACTCTGTGGACGCTGAAGTCGGGATCCATAAACGCGCGATAGAAAAAGTGATCCTTGCCCCAAGGTGTACTCAGTAAAATCAAACTACCGTTGGTTGTGGCCAGCATCGGATACAAAATATTAATGATAATTTCTTCTGGAATGAATGCTGCCTCATCTACTATAACCATGTGCGCCGTGTATCCTCTAAGCAGATTCTCGCTGCAAGGCAAAGCGATAATTTCACTTCGATTATTGAACTGAATGATGGTACGTGTAGATCGGATTACTCGACTTCTAAGCGCTGAGGTGAAAACAAAGTTACAAATGCGGTTGAACATAATCATCGATTGGCGAAGTGAAGGACTTGTAATTAAAACAGTTACACCATCGTTTTTGATGGTGAAATCGATGGCTTTTATTGCGATGGTTGTAGTTTTTCCGCTTTGACGACCCATACATGCCACAAGGCGCTTGTGGCTATTGCACAAAAGCTTAGCTTGGTATAGAAACGGCTTTATCCCTAAAACTTTTGAACAAAACTGTAGGGTATCCATTTTAGCATAGTTCAGTTGCTCGGATTTCCGCAGTTTATCAAGCTCAGCCTTGATTGGTTTCAGCTGTTCTTGTAAGCTGCGCCTTAATTTCTTCCATAGCCTTACGAAGTTCCGAAATTTCTTCCTCAACCTGCTTCAACCTCTCATATTCTGCGAAAAGGTCGCGGTACTTCCAAGCAGCCGTGAAAATGATGCGGAAACGTTCTAGGTCGGTTTTATTATACTCGGTTATGTCGCAAATCTTGTTGAAGGCATCAACATACCGTTTAACGATTTTTTCCAGTCCAACGATTTCAGCCTCTCTGATTTGTTCGACAATAGATTTCTTCTTTTGTCCGACAAAAGACCCAAGCCTTTCAATTTGTTTACCTAAAGCTTTTGGCGTGCGATCTGGGAATTTACCTGATTTGATAATATTATCCAGCGTCATGCCTTTCTCAACCATTTCAAGTAGAAGCTCGTTTTCTTCCTGTGTCCATCGTTTGCCTCTAGCCATGGACAGTCACGCCTTTTGTCCGAAGAATGCGCCTAGGATTGTGCCTATGACTAGGGTGATGGCTGCGAAGATTTCGTTGCTGAAGTTGCGGAGTACATATATGTACGTCGCTTCGAGGATGGTCATGCAGATCAGCGCGATGATGGCGAAGTACATTCCGTAGACGAGGCGGTCACTGGGCGCTATCCGAATCTGCTTAGCTCTCTTGCGGCCCTCTTTCACCGAAATCGTTTTAGTCAATGCTTTGCGTATCAGATCTTTCAATTTAGATTCTCCTTTTCTGCCGGAATGATTAGCCGTCCCTTCCTCTTTCTCACTCTAGCCTTAGCCAGCCAGTGTTTGAGTCTCAAAGTGAAGGTTTTCGGCAAGGTTATGTGGCCTAGAACGGTGACTTCGTCGATCATGCCGACTGGGATGCCGTTATGGTCAATGTCGTCTATTCCAGCTAGCTCATTGAGGTTGAAGCGGTCTCGCATTAAAACAACGTATTTTTTCTGTCCAACATTGCCTACATAGACGCCCCAGGACGTGACTGGAACCTCGAACTGCGCCTTGGCATTGTCCGATTGCTGGTCTATGCGGATTTCACCTTTGTAGGCGTCGTGCCAGTCTACTTGGACGTAGTCGCCTATTCGCAGGCGTTTAATTTGCTTCAGCAAGTCCTTATTCATGGCTGTCACCAAAGTTTTCTAGACTGCTTCGTAGCGTCCACCCTTGTAGCGACTTAGGCTTCCTGTTTTGCTCCTTAATGCGTAAAGATAATCGGCGAGCAGAGAGGGCTCCTTTCCAAGCTCCAGCGTAATCTCAAGAGTTTGCTCCGCAGCAACAACGCTATATTCAACGCTTAGGATGCGGTAATCCGCGTCTATGTTTTCGTTTGGAAGCGTAACGTGGATTTTGTCTCCTGGCAATAGCTGGTTAGTGCCATAGTCGATGACGTCGCTTCGAGCCGTTATGTATTCTGCTGGATTTTTTAGGTGTGCCAGCAGGGCTTTAGCTCGCAGGGTACACTCGTTGTCGCTGTGAAGCTCCTCGTCAACTTCCACAAGTTCACGCAAACCATAAGCGGTTTGGCTAGCCGCATCCTCTTGGGGGGCTTTCCATCGGCACTTGTTGAAGAATAGGTTGTCAACGCGTAGGTCAACCCCCACTGTTGTACTCACAACGAACTTTACCTTTTTTACATTGGTCCAGTTGAAGGGTTGAGTGTTAAACACGCTGTGCTGCCACTGGTCGCTGTTCTTCCTTCCAACTGGAAAGCTCTGGAGAACCCAGTTGCCGTCTCGAACCCTCTCATACCTGCGAACTATCATCCCAGCCGTGTCCTCAAGTTCAACGGTTAAATCTGGATATCCCGACGCTGTTTTAACCTGAAAAGTTAGGCTTGGGTGTAGGTTGCAGTCCTGTTCTTTGCCAGCGTTGAAAGTGAAGACGAGGCCTGTGCCTGTTCCTCCAGAAGTTTTAATGCTGTATGCCCCCACAACTTTGTCGGTGCTATCTAAGGAGAGGGTTGACCCCCCGCCGTAGGCACTCCAAACTCCGTCAGTAGGCGTTAAGGATTCTGTCCAAGCATCCTTGTCGGTTGGTCTTGCCTTTTCCGCGGCGCCGTAAACTGTGACTTTGTTTCGAACCCTGTGGATGTCCTTGCGGTATTCTGAAACCTCGATGCGTTCGGATAGGCTTACGGATGAGGTTTTGCTGTTTTTGGGGAAAAAAGCGAATTTTGCGTCTTGCTCAACTCGGAAGTCGAAGCCGATTACTCCTGCCTTATCAGCGCTTCCAGCAATGTATTTTAGGATGTCGAAGACCGGGGTGTTTTCATATTCCAGAAGCGTATACGTGGTATCTGTGTTCTCTATCAGCTCGGTTGAGTTGCGGACATGGCTGAGGCCCACGTAGTTGTCAATCAGGTCTTTAACGATTTCCTCGCCCTTCTTGTTTTCATAGGTCTTCGTGACCTGTCGCCGGAATAGCCGCTCGCCCCAGCATCGACCTCGAACCCTAATGTAGTTTTCAACTGGCGTTGATTCACATTGGATTTCCTCGACTCGAACAGTGGCTATTAAAGGGCAGTTGCCCCCTCTACCAATGCTTATGCTTCCGTCATCGCCAACATTGATTGGGTAGGTCGCCGTGTATTTCTTGTCGAAATTGGCGAGTAGGCAGTCGAAGCTTGAAACCTCGTCTGTGCATCCCAGATGGATTCGCAGTTCCCTAGCATCACCCTGTGGAGGGGTGACGGAACCGAAAACTAGGGCGACGACTGGCAAAGCCACGCTCAATACTCGATTCCTCTCCGGCGATACTCTTCTTCCCCAACCCTCCGAATGCTACGAGCATAGCCCGGCGTCTCAACCACAGCAGCATTGTATTCTTTTACACTGGCAGTTGCCGCTTTCATCTGAGATGCGAAGTGCCACATGGCAGCAGCAGCCGCAACAATCACAGCTATGCCAACGCCGGTTAAAGCTAGGAAAGTTGCATAGCTAATGTTCAAGGCGTTTTGAGCTGCGGTGGCAATCCAGCAAGCAGCCGCATAGACTTTTTGGGCTACAGCCACACCCCAACTTGTTCTCATAAACAAGCCCATGGCAGAGACAACCATCATCGCAGAATCAAAAGCCCTAGCCTGTTCAGCACTGAGAATGCCAAACTGGTGGGCAATATGACCTATAGCAACGCCTGTGGCACCAATCCCAGCGAGTGCGGAGCCAAGGGATTTAACGCGAGTAGTCAAGCTTTCAGCGTCGGACTGAATGCGGCTGAACTGTGCACTCGCCCTGTTGACAGCCCTCACCGTAATGACCATTTCATGGAAACTCATGTTGTGGACGCCTCCCCGATAGCTTGCCTAATGGCTCCACTGATTCGGTTGACTAGGCTCTGCATCTTCGATTCAACGGCGTTGCTCAGAAAACGGCGAGGCTGGACGTAACGGGTTCCAAACTCCTGGTAAACTGCGTATGGTGCAGTTGCCCCAAACTTAACTATCCATTCCTCAACTTCTGCATAGATGCTGTCTCTCAAACGACCGGTTCGAACTGGACAACTCGCCTTAGCAACGTTTTTCATGGCTTCTGCTTCGAATCTCATGGCGTCTTGGACGTTGCGTTTCATGTCGTCGTCTAGCCGGCTCAGCTTCTCCCTCAACTCTGGAACTCCTTCTATGTGCATATCCATTTCAACGGACACGCCTAACACCTCGCTCCGTCCTTTTCATCTCCTCCTCAGTTTGCCTGTCCATCTCGTTGAGGATGACGATGAACTCCTCAATTGTTTTCGCGGGCTGACGTGCAAGCTGCAAAGGTGTCCAGCCAAACTCTTTGCAAAGCCGGAAATCGGTGAGGCTTGGGTGTGGTTTGCCACGTCTCATCGCCCGGACGAGTTTTTTGTCTCCTCCACGGTTACGCTGCACAGTCGATTAACAACTTGGCTGAAAAGTTCTCCAAGCCCTGTGGGAATGCCGTCTTCTTCGCTTAGCAACCTCTCTAAAGTGATCGGCTTGTCTTCTGGCTGCTCTTTCAAACTAGCCCAGATGGTCTCCGCTTGGACCGCCACAAAATCGCTGCTGAGAACCTGTCCTGTCACCGGATGATACCTCGTGTGTTTTTGGATTATGCGACTGCGTTTAGCCCAAGAGACCTCTTGAAAAATGTATTTGCCAGCGTATTCCTCTCCGAACCGGTCGTCAAGCTGAAGGGTTTCCGTTTTCATTCTCAGCAACCTCTAACTGATTGCTACAGTTTTGGCGACGAAGGGAGCTTTCAAAGCAACTAGGTCCTCTATGCGTGTTGGTGTTCCAACGTTTTCCCACTTACAGTTGCTGAAAACAGCCTTGCGGGCGCCTCCTAACCCAAACTCTAGGTTGAACTCCGTGTCGTTGATGACATTGTCAAACTCCTCTTTGCTCTCAAATTCAAAGGTAACCTCGCCGCTGCAGTTTCGGTGTCGCTCTGGAAGGTACTTGAGCAAGTATCCACTGGTAGTCCTGATGACAGGAACACGTTTCAGGTTATTCTCAATCACAAACCTGAAGTCGGTTACACGTTCCAGCGTTGTTGCACCCTTCTTAACATAGCTTTCGTAGAAAGGCACAGCTCCTACATAGTCACTGTACGTTGCGCCGCTGATCTTAGCTGTTCCCACAGCCATGTCTTGACCTATCAACTCGGCTGCTGCTTTCAAAACGTCCTCCACAGAACATTCAACTGTTAAGCGGTTGAATCTGCAACCCTTATGCAGCAGATCAATGATGCCGCTTGTTTTCTCATAGAAAACTTCGATGCTCAGCGACTTCAATGTTTGGATGTGCTGGAGAAAGTCGATGGAAGCGTCGCTAGGAATCGCATACGCTATTTTGAGCTCCACCTGCCTCAATCCCCTCTTGATAACGTTTAGGTCTCTCGACCCGACGCCTCGAACCTTAATAAGCCCCGGATTCAGCGCTGGTTCCACGTTTTCCGCTGTTGCGATGCCCAACATTGATGGGGTGGCTGGAGTTACTCCGTACGTTGCTTCTTCCACATAGTAGACTTTTGCCTCATGCGCGCCATACACTGGTGTAGCCATTATTTTTCTCACCTCTCCTACATGACCGTGACATTTTCAAACAGCCAGGTTTTGACTGTGAACTCGGTGCGCCACAAAAACGGCTTAACCCGCACCTCATCTTCGTCTCGATAAGAAACAATGTCTGCATAGGCTATGCCTTCAACCGTTATCCCACACTCAGAATAGTCGCAGTAAATTGCGGCTGGTGTCGCACCATTACTTGGGTTGGTGGTTCTCGCAAGCAGGTACACGTAGCCTTCAGCATCGATGAAGTCGGTTAAGGATGATGTTAACGTGATTGTGATTGTTTCGTCTTCTCCACCTGTGCCAGCTTGGGCGTTTTGCCAAGCTGAAGCCGTAAAATTCCAAACCTTAATTGTAACTCCGTTTCCAGTTGGAGCGGTTCCATAACCCTCAAACTTCAACACAATCTTTTTGACAACCTTCTCATCCAGGTCCACCTTGAATCTGAAAAGCAGCTGAGCATAGTTTAGGTTGACAGAAGTTAAGCGGCTGAAGCGGCTGTCGTCGCTGTACCAGAGCTTCTCATACTCAGTGTTCGTGAGCTCAGTCCAGCCTGCGTCTCCTGGAGCCAGTTCGCCAGCCGACCCAGCGTGATAGGCTTTATGAGTCTCAGCGGCTTGTCCAACACCCAAAAAATTGTAGCTGGTTTCGTTTGGCTTCGTCCTCTTCTCCCTTATGACGCGGTTAACCTCCTCACGAAGCTTGTTCCGCAAGTCTCTGCCAACAACGCTGCCCGGTTTATCAATCACCCAGACGTTTATTCGTGAGTAGCCAACGCGTCTCCGGCTTGTTGCTGAAAGCCCAAGCTTTTGATCTTCGCTGCGGTCGAGACCAACCGTCACCTGGCCGTCATAATCCTTGAGGAGTTCGCGGTCGTACCACTCGGCGCTGACGTGAATGCTGGCTAGGGACCCATCTTCCTTCATTACCCTCACGTTTTTGTCCAGAAGGCGAACCAGCGTTGTAGTTGGGTCTTCAATTTCAGGCATTTAGCCACACTCTGGAAAGATTTAAAGTAAATAAGCTTATTTAAGCAGTTTTACGCAAAAAACGGATGGAAAAAAGCGGTTTAGAAAAATTAAAGCTAAAAAAGTGGAGTGTTAGAAACAGTTCTATGAAAATACTTTCATCAAACGTTTACATTCGTTATGTTTTTACTATGATCGTATTTGATTCAATAGAAGAATGTTCCTTAAGCATTAAATATTTGAATTGCCTATTTTTGAATGCTGAACGGAGAAAGGAGAGGAGAGAATCGTGAAGTTTTCCAAAAAGCGTTATGTTACTTTCGTTATGATTTTCGTGGTTCTGATTGCGACCTGTTGCTTACCGATCGGTGTTGCTCATGCCCGAGTCCAAAACATCTCAATCACTAAATTAATTGACGAACCTTATTACAAAGAGACACTTTTCGTAATAATCACAAGCGAAGACACTTACCATATCTTGGTGACAGCGAATATTACAGTTGTTGGTAACGAGACTTTAATCAACCTCACTGCTACCCTTATTAACCCACACAACGTTACAATCCTAGCATCGGCAACAATACCTGATACACTTACTGACCACCCATATATTGGTGTAGTTAAGGCTATTCATTTCCACTTCCTAGAGGAAGTCGTTGAATATCTCGTTTACTGGATCCTGCCCATAGTCATAATCGCCACGATAATTATTCAAGTTTACATGATCCTCGAGGAAATTTCAGAGTATCTATTAAGTGTATTACTAAATCAAGCTCCCTTTGTTTGGGCGTCTATTCCCTATGTTTTGTATACCTTGCTAAGAACTGATAGTAATGATGACGACACTGGTACACACACGCCTTATGGATATCCACCAGATCATTACCATTTGGGGTCATTTGATTTTTACATTCCTTACTTGCCCTTTTGGTATCACGTCGGGCTAGTGCTAGATGGTCATTATTACGTCGCAACCAGCAAAAGCTGGTGGGAAATAGAGGAACACGAGGTATATACCGACGTGTGGACACCATGGGGTGTGTATCGGATTGTGTGGTTTACCTGCTATGACGCGCATTGGATTTGTTCACGTATACCACCTTCTCCTCCAGAAAAACCGCCTAGCGCTTTGTTTTACTGGACACCAATCAAACCAATTGCTGGTGAAGAAGTCGTCTTCACCTCAACCAGTTTTGACCCAGACGGGTTTATCACGACACATCAATGGTGGCTAGGAGATGGTGACCAGAGAACAACGAAGACCTTTAGATACATCTACAATACTGCTGGTAGTTACAACGTGACATTAAAGGTAACAGATAATGACGACCTCACCAGCAACATCACTCAAACTGTTAATGTGCAGCTTGCGGTTACGGCAAAATTGAGAGTCATTCCAGACCATTTAGAGATAAGTGTACAAAGTGGGCAATATGCGACTACAGAGTTCCTAGCCGGAGAAAGTCTTAACCAAACAGACTTGTATGGCGTGGCTTTTCAGGCATCTGACTTGAAAAACCCCGATAACTATACTATATCCTCTGGCAATGTGACGTTCAACAAAAACGGGATTACAATACCAAAAGGAATGTACACAAATGTAACGGTGACATTTCACGCACCAGTAAGTTTGCCAATTGGTTGGTACAATGGAAACATAACAGCGTCTAGTGAAAACGGAGGTAATAGTACGATTTATGTTGACCTTAGGATAACGTCACCATTCTATGAATTAACTGTTGCTTCTTCACCTATAAGCGGAGTAACATACACCATAAATGGATCGAAAAGGATAACACCGCACAGTGAAATATTACCTGAAGGTTCCTATGTGCTCGAGATGCCACAAACTCACAACCGATACGTCTGGTTCCACTGGCTTGAAGATGGAGACACCAGCAGAATTAAAACAATCACCCTACCGGGCACCACATGGACAGCCGTATACGTGCCAGCTCCTCCACCACCCCCAGTTGGTGGTAAAGCAATCCCAATAAACATACCAATGAATAATCCTGAATTGCCTAATCCTTTGATATGGCTATCAACAATCATAGTCCCATTGATTGCAACAGTGGTCTTCATAAAACTCAAGAAAAAGAAACAATGAATCCTTCCCTTTCTCACCCTTCATATTCATTCCCCAGAAAAGAGGCTCTTTTCTTTAATAAGAAAGAAGGCGAACAAGCGTTGTAGTTGGGTCTTCAATTTCAGGCATCTAGCCAATTAGCCTCCTGCAAACGGCTCTGCGGTACATGGTTTTTCCTTGAAAACGGAAATCCTCTACGGGGCCAACTTCGTAGGCTATGCCCTGTCGCTCAATTTTGTCGTGGTGCCGGATCGCTGAGAAAACGTGGATGGTGATGTAATCGTTCACGATGTAGCCGGGCTCAATGATGATCTCATCTGGCCTAGCTTGGCTCACAATAGCCTCAATGATGAGCTCTTCGCCGTAAGAAACAGATTCTCTAGCTTCTCTAACCGGGTAGAGAGTCACCCTTTCACCCTGTTTTCGCAAGATTCTTGTGAACGGTGTCAAAACAGCATTGTATTTGAGGAAGAGAAGGGAGAGCCATGACACGGTGACGGTTGCCTTCTTGTTTTCCATGGGGCTGTAGTCATTAAATTTTGGACCCCAGTACATGAACTCGTCTTGGTGTAAACCGATTACTTTGACGCTGAACTCTAGGGATAAGGCGTCATAGTCAGCCCTGACCCGCCACAATATCCCTGATGTTACAGCGTCGTAGTATTCGCAGGCTGGTTTTCTGCCAGCAACGTCGATGTAGCCTGCCCAGCAGACGGCTGGATTGTACGCTGGGTAATCGACGCTTGGACCGATCGTGTTGATGAGGTTGTAAACTTTCTCAACCGTTTCGCTCCACCCTTCGTAACAGAAGAGAGCGTTTAACGCGTAGCTGAAGTCGTCGTCGTAGATTTCGTTTTCCGACAAGCCTATCCTGTGCCACTTTCCGTCTCCGCTTGGGGGAGGCTTATAATAGAGATAGAGGTCCTTGAACCCTTCGCGGTAAAAGGCAAGGGCGTCGTCAATCATTGCCTTGTATTCTGGCTCCTCGGTGCGGTCGTACAACATTTTTAGTCCGATCAGACCGTAGAGATCTATGATGTGCATGTTTGGGAGCCAAGCGTCTGCTGTGGTGGCTGCTTGGGCAAATCCCCCATAATACTTGTCATGCTGGCCTAACTCGCTTGGTTTGTGCTGCATGTTGTAGAGGAAGGTTCCGCCGGCCAGCTTGGCAGCATCCAAATATCCAGCGGTTCCAGTTAAGTCGTAAGCTTTCAAGAGGGCTGGAATAGCTCTAATGGCGTCAATGCTATAATAGTAGGTGCTAGTTTCTGTGCTTTTGAAACCGCCATAAGCCAGTTTAGCAGGGTCAGCAACGTACTGCTGTGAAACTAGGAAGTCAGCTAATGAGACGATCTTATTGTAGATTTCTGTCTTTTTGCTTTCAAATTGGCTGTCGTAATAGGCTTCGTAGAGAAAGTCAATTGCGTGGGCTGCTGGAGCCGGACCCCTCCCCCACTCCGTGTCAACGCCTGTGCCTGGAATGTAATAGAAATATGGGGCGTAGTCGATGATGAACTGGTAATAACTGGTTGGAACCATTCCCATTTCTAAACCCTCCCTAAGGCTGGCCCCCGCATTTTCTTTAACATGCGCTCCAGCTCAGCTTGCAAAACCTCAAGCGGAGGAGCCCTACCAAGCACGCTTACGTTCTGATCTCCAACAGAGAAGCTTAGGCCGACAGCTGAACCTCCTGTGAGGTAGCATATAACGTAGACAGCGGCGAGAACAGTGATGAACTCTTTCTCAGCGTCCGTACAGTTGCTGTAATCGATTTCTCGACCAGTCTCCAACTCCAGCGTAACCTCAGCCCGCTTAATCATCTTCAAAACCTTAGCGTCTGGAACTTCAACTGAGGAAACGTTGATCACGTCTCTAACGTCGTCGGGTGAAACGCTAGCCATTCAGCCACGCTCTATGAAGATTTAAAGAAAACAAGCTTATTTAAGCAGTTTTACGCAAAAAACGGATGGAAAAAAGCGGTTTAGAAAAATTAAGGCGGAAAAAGCGAAGTATTTAAACGCTGAAGCGGTGCTCCTAGAACGCGGGGGTCCTCTAGTAAAGTTTTCCATGATTCAAGTCAAAAGCGAGGTTATAAACTAAGGTAAATGGAAATTTAAAAAAGGAGTTTGAGAAGTTTCTATGGCTCAGGTCTATAATATTCTAGGTTTCTTGTGGCCCAGTATTGGTCGCTGTAGTACCATGCCCCATATAGCTTTGCGTTAGCAGTCGATAGGTAACTCATGACGCTGCCTCGGTCGGGGTCATAGACCTCTTTTCCGCTTGAGTCTAGTTTGGCTATGCCTATGCTATGTCCCATCTCGTGCATTAAGGCTACTGCCTCTGCTCCATAGGGTTCTATCTGTGGGTCTTGTTTTGTCGCCCAATTGTCAGCAGCCTCATCTGCTATGAACATGTAGTTTCCAGCCAACAGATCCCACCGCCACTGGCCGATTCTTTGCTTCACTATGTAACAATACCCTACCACGCCAGGTTGCCCCTCAACTACGGTGCCGAATAGAACCCACTTCCACTTAGAAGAGTACACTCCGCTCGTACCGAAAATAGGATCTCCTGTGCCATAAGCATCATCGCCCATATTGTTATAGGCCACTTCAATAGCCCAAAAATCTGTGTGTGATACGCTTTGATCCAGCGGCACAACGTCGTCAACGTAGAACGTCACTTTGATTGACTCTCCGCTTGGATTGTTGCCCATGTAGTACCATTCAATGTATTCTAAGACCTCTGGTGTCGGTACGTGTCCCTCTATGTAATCTATTTCGATGAAAAGTTCGTATTCGATGGCTGGCGGAGGCGGGGCATGTGGAGGTGGTGCCGCTTCGAGGACTGCTACGGTCTTAGGCGCCTCGTTGTTTCCTTCATTAGATTCTGCTATCGTATTCTTTGGATCAACTACGACACGGATTATGTATTTTCCTGCATCCTTAGGAATCCAATCGATCTTAGCTGATCTGCTTTGCCCTTTTGGAATCACCTCTATTCCGTCTTCCCCTATAGAGGTAGAGTTAGCGGAGAAGTTTACCAGCACATCCTTTGCGTTTGTATATCCAATGTTGTGGATGGTTGCGGTTATGGTAACAATCTTTCCTACAACAGGTTCTGAGGGCGTGAAACCAATATCTCCAGATGATAGGGTTAAGTCCGGCGGATCTCCACTGCCTCGCCCTTGCGCTAACGCCACCACAGACAGTTTAACTGAAGTGTCTCGTGAAGTCGTCATCTTTATCGGGGCTACCGCCATTACCAGAATCGATAAGAGAAGTACTGTCAACAAAACTCTTTTCATTTCTTCTCCTCTCCTTCAATTGATAGGCACCATTTATCGGCGTTACATTATTTCAGTTTTTTGGAAAGTTGCTAACATTTTCGCTTTTGCTTCAATAACTTTCCGAACTTCATGGCAAGCATCACGCTTAACTTTCAGAGTCGTTAAATTAGTCCTCGCAGAAACTTTAGTCCTTTTTCGGTTAGCTTCCAGTGCTTTTTCTTCTTAATTAAGACTGGTTCAACGTAGCCCTTCTCCTTAAGCCATTTCAGTAGGTAGTTAAACTTGTGTGGCGACCCACAAGAAATCATACACTTCTTCAGCAAAGGCGTGTAACGTAAGGGGGCCTTCTCCAAAACCTTCAAAACAACCTCTGCCAAACGAATCTTCTCGTTAAGTATAGTCAAGTCAACCTCACCTCCACTGGCTTCTGTTTAGAAGGGTAGGGCGGCGTGTGGTTGTTGCATACCATGATGGTTTTGATGCCAGCTTCCACATCCTCCACAGTTTGCCCCTTCAAAGCGTGAGATTCTTCAGCCCGATAAGTGCTGGGCGTCAAGTCTGGCGTGAATGGCGTCATCTTCGCTCCGCAGAGAGGACAATACTCGTAGCAGTCGCAGACTGCTAGATTGGCGGGGCGCTTCCTAATCAACAGTTTTCCGCAAACAGGGCATTTTCCTTCAGCGTAACCGACTTTAGCAGTCATTTCCTTAACTCCCAATCACGGCAAGGTAGCAACGCCTATCGTTATGTTTACTCCGTTGAAACCGCCATAGTACATGTAAAACACATCATCAATCATCAGCAAGATTGCCCAATACACTCGTTGGCTGTCAAATCCGCTGGCACTGTTGTAGTAAATGGGGTTGTATCGCCATTTAGTAAAGTTGAATCCATCTACGCTTGTAGCCATCCCCACCCCCGAATTTCCCGCACTGTTTCGTCCAGTGTATGTTAAATACCAAATTCCCAAATTCCAAAATAGCCCAATGTAGTTAAGATTGGTGTCATCCCACTGTCCGGCAGAGCCCAAACTCAAAATCGAACCTTCATTTGTCCAGTTGATCCCATCGTTGCTTGCGAGAAGATAGATATTGCCGCTGGTTCCGTCTCTGTAACCACAGAAGTAGTATTTCCCAACCTTAATCACAACAGGTCCCCAATCTGTACTGGGAGAACCGGGAAAAGTGTAAACGTTTGGTGGACTACGCTTAGTCCAGCTTTTTCCATCATTAGAAGTTGCGTAGCAAAGATAACGGTTAGCCCATGCGGCGCTCGCTCCAATGTACCACAATTTAAAAATGTTTTCAGCCCTATCATAAACGACAGTTGGACATGCGGCGCATACTTCATCTGGAGCACCTGCTCCTCCCAAATCAATAATTGGGTTTCCAGCATACCGTGTAAATGTTCCTTTTGGATCAACGCTTGTTGCTAGTCCACAGCGATAGGTTCCCGTACTGTTTCGCCCCGTATAATAAAGGAAGATTTCATTACCTACCTTAAGGGCAGAGGCGGGCTCTACATGGAGAGCGTCCCATGTCCCAGAGGCTCCTAAACCTAAAACTTGCCCTATTCGGGTCCACCCTCCTCCACCACCACCGCCAGGAGACATCCTTTTCCCCGTCAGAGGAACAACGATTTCTCGGTTCCATCCCTGCTCATCTGCCCAGCTCCACTTACGATGATGGGCGTCTGGTATGGTTGTTTTGGTTCCATGTTGAGCGTCTGTAATGACTCCTGAATGGTCTAAAGTTGAGTCTAAAGCGTGTAGTCTATCATGAATTTTGTCTTTTTCAGTTTGACTGATATGTGGCGTCCCTGTGAAAGCATCATGTAGTGTTGCGTCAAGTTCACCTCTCTCTAAATCTGCAAAATGAACTTTATCGCCGCCGCCAGTTTCATGGATGGCTGCATGCGGTCCACCACCCCCTAATTCGGAAGCATGCAACCCGTCAACCTTATCTGCGTCTAACCCACTTCCGCTTCCCTGCGGTTTAATGTCTTTAGGCTTATGCTTTAATGGTAAGTCCAATAAGTGTGTTGCTTCAGCCATGCTTAACTCCTCGTTATGCTCCACGTCTCCGAAGTGGCTTCTCCGGCGTTACTAAGGGTTAGCGTGAAAAGCAGTTCTGCGCCATCATAGAATTTTATATATTTAATATTGCCGTTCACGTCTTCCCAAAAACCTATTTTCGTTATGGATTTTCCTTCAGGCGCATTAGTCAAGCTGCTTCTAATCGCATCGTGAATGGCTTTGTATGCTTCCGCGTAGTTACCCCATTCAACCATTTGTGGTCACCACAAAAATGGGAAGCTGGGTTGTGAAAGCGACAGACAAACTACCAGCCAGAGCCTCGTGCAACTGCTTTGCTTCTCAGTGCGCCAAGTCCGATGCGCTCCGAGGCTACGATGCCGTAACGGTCTGTTTTGGGGTTTTCAAAGGGTTCGGTTAGAATGTCTCGTCTCAGAAGCATGACGGCGGCAACGTCTGTGTCAATGCAGTACACGGTTCCATCCGTCACTTTGGTGCTGACAACGATTTTCATGCCTAGGTAGGTTTCGCCTAGAATGCCTCGGCGGATGTCAGCCATGCCTCCGAAATAGAAGCTATGGATGAATTGATCTTGTTGCCACAAGTCAGCGAGTTGTTTAGGGTTAATAACCAAAACTTTGGCGTTGAAGTTTTCCGCCTTTACCCTGTTCCAGAACCCGACTAGACCAGCCCAGTCTAGGGTTCCAGCGCCGTTGTATGTGCCTCCTCCGGCGAGGTCGCCTGCAGCGATGCCGTCGTATAGAGCCAAAACCCTTTCAGTTTCCAGTTCTCCAATGGCTCTACCCACTTCTGCTGTTTGCCTTTCCATAACGCCCCATGATGCATCCTCGAAAAACTTCTTGGAATACTCTGCGCCCGCCTTGATTTCCATGTCTGCTTTGATGTCTACTGTGTCATATTTTTCCTGAGTGATCCAAATTTGCGAAAGCTCAGCGGTTCTGTGGGCTTTACCAAGCTTAGCCCTTGGAAATCTCACTAGGGTTTCGGTGGTTGGTAAGACCCAAACGATTTCTCTTCCGATCAAGGCTGGTTTTGCCGCTTCAACCACGACGTCATGCATCCTTCCAAGGGCTCCAGCCGCGTCACTGAGGAGTGCCTCCCTCATGACAGCGTTCACCATGAGGTTTGACTTAGCCCTTTTGAGAATATCGGGTAGGATAGGCTGGTATTCTGGATCCTTTATGATTGCTTCGAAAAGTTTGGGCATAATCATCCCTTCTTTACCTTTTTCAGTTTTACGGAATTTGCTACGAAACCACACTTTGAACATTTCATTGCTGTCACCTATGCTTTGTCAACGTGGATTAGTCCCGTGTCGCCGCTGGCAAAGGTTTGTAGAGCAATGCCAACCGCTCTAGCGATTCTGTCGGGAATGTCTCCAGCAGTGTAGGTAGCTGAGCCGTCAGCCAGCACTATCACTCTTGCGTTGGCGTCTGTCTGAACTGCTTTGCCACGGTCAATGATTCCTCCAGCCGTAACCTTTACCACGCCTCGAACACAAACGGAACAGAACTCTCCGGCTGCAACGGTTTTCAGTGCAACTCCAATGGCGAACTGCGTAGCTGCAGAACATTTGCTGACCTTCATATCAGCACTGAGGTAAACCAAATCGCCCTTCGTGATCGCTGTAGCAGCCTCAAAGCTGTGCACTACTCCATCGCTTATCATTTCCCCAACTTCTGCATCAGGCCATAAGTCAGCCATTCAACTTCCTCCAATTTTGATGCGGTTTCAGCAAGTTCATCCTTACCTACTCCCGGTCACTGTTGCCAGATGACTTTGACTCAAGTTTATGCCTTAACTGGCGAACGAGTAGCTGAGGTCCATAGCTCCAGGCACGGACAATCCATTCTTCAGGCAAAAAACTTAGGATTTCCTGCTTGCTGACCAAATCGGATGGTGATGGCTCAGAGGGGCTGATGATCGCCTCACCTAAAGGCTTCCTTTCACCAGCTGGCTGTGCTGGTTCAACGCCTACGGCAGCAGCTGGTTCGCTTGGGGCTCTCAAATATTGCGGATGGTTATTAAGCCAGTCCCTCATCTTTTCAAGGGTCCAGTTTTTGGCTTTCATGAAAAGGAGCGCCATGGGCTGGGGGTTCTCAGAATCACTGCGTAAGCGACCGTAAATGCCCTGAATTCCGTTTGTCTGATCTATCCATGCTGTGGAGAAACGTTCCTCAAGAAAAGCAGCTGGATCGCGGATTTGGTAAAGAATAAACTCTTGGGTTTCAGCCTGTTCCCTCGTATGTACGTCGCGACGTACATCCTTAGCTTCTTTCAACTGCTTAACTATGGCTTCCCAAACCTCGACACTGCTGAGTGGGTCGCCAGGCTGAAAATTTTCTAGAAGGCTGAGAGCCGTAAAATCGATGCCTCTCGGCGCGACTCCATCCACATTTTCAAGGCTTTTCCACTCGAACTCCACGCTGCAGTGGCGAATTTCTCCGTCTCGGATTTTGTTAAGCACGTTCTGGTCTTCAAGTTTAGCAATGTATTCAATGGCTCCGTCCTCGTATTCTGCGGTCAAAACTTCGCCACTTAAGGGATGCATGTGGTCAATGAGTAAAGGTTTTCCAGCAAGTGTGTGGGCGCTTTTCTGCAGTTCCTCTTCAAGGTAGACGCGGACGCTTGGCCACTCTTCCGGGTGCTCCGTCTTCAGAGGATGAAGAGCCTTTCCACGAATTAACTTGCCAAAAGGTTTGATGTTGCCGACCCAGCTGAAGCTTTCTTTCTCGAGTTGAGCCTGTAACTTCCCACAAACCTTCTTAGCTGTTTCCTCATCGTAATTCTGCGTCTTCATCATGTCTTGAACGCAATCCTCGAAGCTAGCCCACTTACCAAAAGGCAATTGAAAGTCTCACCGAAGAAACTAGGAGGGTTGCTCCTAAAAAGAAGAAATTATCGTGAAAAACATATTTTGCTTTAAAACCAGCTTTGAATAAGTAAGTTTCTAATTTGCAAAACCCAGGCTAAATATAAAGAGAAAAAATGATGAGCTTGTCGAAGTTAAACCATTTGATGAGATTTTCAAGCTAATCTACGAAGAAGTCAATAAAGTGCGCAGTTTATTACTTTTCTTGATCTCTCTGCTTTTTGGAAATTCTTTCTTAGGCAAGTCTTATATTTTAATTTCGCACTTACTGTTTTCTTTGGTACTGAAAATTGGTGATGAAAAATGAACGCTGTTGGTCGTTCTGATGAACGCTTCAAGATATTAATGCTTGAAACCTTAAGTGTATTTGGACGTCTCAACGAGAATTTCATAAACCTCATTGTTACCATATTTCATTGCTTAGGAGAAGTAGATGCAGGTCGAATAGGACTTTCTCAAGGCGATCCATACTCTTTAGAATGGGAAGTTGTTATGTTAAAACTGGCGCAAGAAGACTGGGTTGGAATAGAGCAAAAGGGGTACCGAGAATACTTTCTTAAAAAGGAATATACCCAAACTGAAAATTTCAAAGAAATCCTAGAAGAACTAAAACACAAGAGTTTCTATGAAATGAGAGAACTTGCTCTTCATTGCCACTATAGTTTAATAGAAAACAACAATCAGCGAAATAAATTAGGAATTAAAGAATTAAAGAATCTGCTAAATATGGAGAGGGTAGGTCCCTCCACCGCCTAAAACTTCTCGCGCAATTCCCCCTATTTTTTCTAAAGTTTTGTCATCATCTGTATCAGCAAAAACTTTTTGTTCAATCATTCGAAGCATATCATTCTTTATCATTAATTTTAGGATAGGTGGACATTTCTCCACTTTTTTGCCATAATCGCTAAGATTTGATATTTTGTCTACACCATTCTCTCGATATTTGATGTAAATTTTTCCAATCTTGACCATGAGCAGAGGAAAGGGGACATCTAGCATTATACTCTCACAAACTTCTTTTGGGAATCCATTTTCCGACAATCGCAGGCGAATTTTTTCTTCCACTTCATGTCGGCGATCCCAGCGCAAAGTATACTCCGCTATTTCGTCTGATGTTACAGCCTCAGGCTTTTCTAACGCCATTCTTTTCTGTTTCCTTTGTAGAATTTTATCAAAATCTTTGCAGTTCTTTTCCATAATTTTGGCAAGTACAAGATAATCGTTAAGACAAAGAAAATCGTCAAATTTAAACTTCCTATTTTGAGCCTCCGACTTTAGGTCTTCAGGCGCCATCTTATCAAACATTTTAAGACCAGGCATCTCTTCCATTATTTCGTGCATGCTACTAATTAATCCAGATTCAATGGCCCTAACAGTCCGATGATAGTAGACTGCTTTATACATCTCTAACCTGGATATAAAAAACGATTCTACCGCGATTATGGCTCTTTCGTTGATTGCAAGAATTATGTCTTTATCTTCTATTTTTTCGCGTTCTGGTTTTTCTTTTATTATGATAGTCCCTATTACCTTTAAATTCTCCAACTCTTCCGGAAATAATCGAATAACATTGATATTCTCAATTATCCTTTTTATGTCAACAAGACCATATTCTAAGGTGCCTGTATGGTAAGCATCTCTAACGAGATAGTCTAGCGTGTCAACGTTTATGGATTCTGTTATTACTGAACCTATTCCATATCGCTTTTCATTTAACCATCCTACAATGTCTTCAATGTCTTCTGACCTCCATTGATTAGTTGAAGCATTTCTCAGTACAATTGGAGATGCTTTTTCTCGTATAATTACCTCTCGCTAATTTGTTCATGGGTAACTTTAGAATCTATCCTGCGTAAAAATTCTTCAAATACATGCGAAAAAGGTCCGTGGCCGACATCGTGTAGCAGTCCAGCGAGTCTGACTTTTTGAATGCGGTTAAGTTTTTCGTTTTCGGGTAACTCTCGCCAAGATTTTTCCTCATTCAATAGTTTTGTTGCTAACTCGCCCGCAAGGTGCATAACGCCTAAAGAGTGTTCAAATCGTGTATGATTTGCCCCAGGATAAACCCAAGAAGCGCCAGGCGTTTGTTTCAATAATCGTAACCTTTGGAAAAATGGAGAATTAATCACAGCCTCTTCTATTTCAGTAACATGAATGTAATCATGAATAGGATCTCTCATAACATCCACATATTGAAGCATTACGAAAGACCACCAATGTTTGATTAAACAGAAGAAGTTAGTAACTATAAAACTTTCTAAGGTCTGCTTAATGTCGAGAAACCCAGATACAATGCAAGAGAAATGACTCAAGACCAAATGAAAAGATTCATTGACGACCTCAAAGGAAAAAAAAACGCACACGTGTCAAACAATTTTATAATTTAATTATTGTTAAATATGGTATTTTCGCTCTGGCTTTTTAAGGGGTTTCAAAATCAACAGAGCCCTAGCAAGGTCCTTCTTCTTGTATAACCTACAAATTTCCTGAACAAGCTTGTCAGGGTTCGTTTCCTTCTCCAACTCCTTAAAGTCTTCCCAAGCCTCAAGGATGCTTTCCAGCCACTTTTTGATCTCCAACTCTTTCATTTCTAATCAGCTCTCCTTTCAGCTTTTGGGTCTTTTGACCAATTAAAAGTTTCAGTTTCACTCAGCACAGTGCACTATTCAGGAATACTAATCTTCATAGGCTTTAAAACGTGATTTGAGATATGAAAGTCTATAGTGTTGAGTAAGCGATGGTTCGGATACAAAAGAGGCTCGTGAAGAAGAGGTACTATGGTAAATCAGTTTATCAGTACGCCGTTTATTCGCTGAATGTCCCTAAAAGGTTTCATGAGCTTTTGCAAACCTTCTTGGATAAAGACTTAGACATGGAAGTTCAACACGAACGAAGTAAGTTAAATATCACGTTAACTCCAAAACTTGAAAATCCACACGGAGAAAACGTTTCTTGAAGAAGAAAAATGCCCATTTTTGCTCGACTAAATCTCCTTGAAACATTAGCATGTAACGGCAGTTTTAGCAAAAAATTGTGTTTTGGATTTAAATATCTGGCTGAAGAAAGATTTTTCGCCTAGTCACATTTCTTGCTGAGTAAAATTTCTGGCAAGGAGCATAGGTTGCATGGAAGCGTTAAAAAACTTGATAGCGTTTTCGCGTATTTTTCCTTTGGGAGGATAGTGGCTAACAAGATAATTGGGTTGGATTAACGTCTCGGCAAAGGTGTTGGAGTTGCGTAGAGGGCGTCCGAAGGGACTTAGACACTGCGATTTCTTAGAAGTCCTTAGGTTCCTCAATTTGTTTCGGAGGGAGGCAAAAAACGTTTATCAAATCTACCACAGCAGCCTACGCTTTGAAGTCAAGAAGGTTTATCGATACCTAAGATACTGCTTAGCCATCAATCTTATCGAAATTGACCACATTGCTGAGAGGGGTTTCCTTCCAGCCAAGTATTACCGCCTCACCGAGAAAGGACGCGCCCTCACCGAACTCTTTCCTAAATCTTTAGTAGAACTTGAGATGAAATAATTGGCGATTAAGAAAAGAGGTGGCGAAAATGGTTGATATATCAACGCTTTCGATAGTTATTGCAGCTGCAAGCGTTGTGGCAGGTGTTATCTATTATTCTTTTCAGCTTCGACATCAGACTAAAACGAGACAAACAGACCTCATCATTAGGCTATATTCGACTTACGGCAGCAACGAATTTCGAG
>Ga0315306_10000158_pt1 | contig 32097 bp, 31 predicted proteins | sample TDP1_MG_FD_203803 | JGI IMG/M metagenome (GOLD analysis project Ga0315306, IMG submission 203803) | Freshwater sediment microbial communities from Lake Towuti, South Sulawesi, Indonesia - TDP1 | ecosystem: Environmental > Aquatic > Freshwater > Lake > Sediment | place: Indonesia: South Sulawesi... | reverse complement strand
CTAATAGGCGAGCCGAACAGTGTTTGTTTTGGACGTTAAATTTGGAGTGTGGTTGGATTCGGCGTCTGTTTGGCGTGCGAAAAATCGGCACGAAGAAAGGCGTTCGCGACCATGTGTGTGCGCTACATTAATTTGTTTGAGAGATTATAATCTAAGAATCTCGCGAATATGTGGTTGGACTTTGTTTATGTTTTCTGGAAAGGGTCTCATTGACCGTTTCAAAACAATAGTGGGCAACGAGAACGTTCTAACCGACGCTGAGGACCTCTATGTCTATTCTTTGGAGCATTTTTTCCGAAAGAGACGCTACAGCAACCTAGCGGTCGTTGTCCGTGTCTCAACTGAAGAAGAACTGAGGAGAGTAGAGGAACTCGCCCACGATAAAGGCATGGCTGTGGTTAGGAGAAGCGCTTGGAAACAAGAGATTAAAGAAGAAGGCAAGGCGGCAACAGTTCTACTCGACGAAACAGTCCCGCCTGAGCTCCAAATTATCCACAAAAACGAAGGGAGAGAACGGTCATCACTATTTCGGAAAGAACTTGAAGAAGCTGGACATGGCACTTTTCGCAACTTTGCTCTCGCTCTAAAATCCCTCTTCTCTGGTTTGCCTGCTCAGAAGTGCCTCGACTGTCAAGTTTGTAGCGGATACTGCACCGTGGCTTCTTATTTCAACGGCGTCGAAACTTGGTCGTCGAAGGGGAGAGTACTTCTGACTCGAGCCCTCTCGAGTGGCGAGTTACAACTCTCCCCAAGGCTTGTTGACGTTCTCTACACTTGCAACCTCTGCGGGCTCTGCTTCGCCCAATGCTTTCAAGAAACGGAGGTTCGAAAAGCCATAATGAACGCACGCCACAACCTTGCAGACAAGGGTTTAACTCCAACCGCTTTCACTGAGTCCGCCAAGAACATTTCTAACGTCGGCGACCCAAGCGGAGTGCCCCTGAGCCAACGCATTTCATGGATGAGAGGGCTTCCTCAGCCGCATTTTACAAAGACAGCCGACATCCTTTACTGGGTTGGATGCGTAGTGGCTACACGCACTCCGAACGTTGCGAGAGCGGTTGTTAACGTTCTCAACAATGCTAAGGTCAACTTCACAATGACCGGCGAGAGGGAAGGATGCTGTGGCTACGTTCTCTTAGCGTCGGGTCTGTGGAAAGATGCGGAGGAGAACGCTGTCGGACTCGCTGACAGAGTGAAACAGACTGAGGCAGAGATTCTGGTCACTTCGTGTGCTGGTTGCTATTACACTTTCAAAAAGATGTATCCGGAGATGCTAGACATAGAACTTCCATGCGAAATCTTACACCTCACTCAGTTTGTGGAGCGCCAACTAAGAGACGGACAACTTCAACTTAGAAACTTAAGCATGAAGGTTACATATCATGACCCCTGCTCTCTTGGACGCCACAGCAATGTCTACGATTCGCCGCGAAACATCTTGAAAGACCTGCCAAGTCTAAAACTAGTGGAGATGCAGCTCAGCCGAAATCGTGCTCGCTGTTGCGGCGCGGGAGGCGGGCTCTGGTCTTTCAACAATAGAGTTGCCAGCGAATCCGCCTACAACAGACTTGCCAATGATGTGGCTCCCTTGGATGTTGACGTTGTCGCGACAGCCTGCCCAACATGCCACATCAACCTGCATTTTGCGTCTGCCAGAAAGTCGCTCGGGGTAAGAGTCTGCGACGTCATGGAATTAGTAGATATGGCAACATCAGAACAAGCGTCTAAGGCGTAGCGAGCAACTTTTTCATCAGTTCCGAGAATCGCTCAGCAGCGGTTCGCATCTTCATCGTGTTGGCTTTCGTTGCCTTAACGTATCGAAGCGCCTGTGAGTCGCAGAACCTTGCACACACTGGTTCGCCGTCGCACAGATCACACTTTATGATTTTCCCAGTTGCAGAGTCTATTCCCGCTCCAGCGAAGGGGCAGTACAGGGCGCAGAGGCGGCATCCAACGCATAGATTGTAGTCAATGAGCACGGCGCCTGTCTTTTCGTCTCTTTTGACGGCACGGACCGGACAGACTGTTTCGCAGATGGGTGATTCGCATTGCAGACACACGATGGGCACGTATAATCCAGCGGTCTCCCACTTAGCCACGTGAATCCTCGCTCTGGTTGGGTTGCAGACCTTTTCGTGATGAAGTGAGCAGGCTGTTTCGCATATTCGGCAACCCGTGCATTTCTCTGGGTCGATGAACAATATCTTCTGCATCTCTGGCTCTCCATCTACAATCGATGGGTCGGTTCTTTGTCCAAGCCCAGCTTCTCGAGCGTTTCCTTCTTTGGAACGCCATTTCTGTCCCAGTTGTGAAGCCCGTAATATTCGTCTAGCATTTTTTCGAAGCGTTCTCTGTCGATTTTCTTGCCTCTGGCGATTGGTAAGCCTATGGGCGTGGGCTCCTTGAAGTAGCGTTCAGGGAGTTTGTCGTCTTTTCTAGCGAAGCCTTCTCTCAGGTTGAACAATCTCTCAAGCGTGTATATCCTCTCGCCTATCTGCATCAGCTGAGCCTTCGAGAACTCCATTCCAGTTGCGAGATGAATCAGCTTTGAGAATTGCTCCCACTTTGGGGCGTGGACGGCGCAGAACACTGTTTGGAACTTGCACACGCCTATGGAATCTGTGACCGCGTAGAGGAGCTCTTGCCACCAGACCATTCTGCTCTTACCGTCATAGGAGGTGTAGTCTGACGCCACGGGCGCACCATAAACCTCGGCTAACAGGTCTTCAGGCAACCCATACATGTCTATTGCTGGTCGACTCCTCAGATGGTCAGCTCCTCTTGTGGCGGTGGCTATGTTGAGAGCAAAACTAGGCGTTGGACGCTCGTCTGAGTGTAGGTTGCTCATGCCCTTGACTTCGATGGCGTAGTAATCTGAACCTTTGCCAATCTTGGCTATGGCTGGTCGGAATCCATCCGCTAGGGTGTTGCCGAAGCCCTCCCTCAAGGCGATTTTCCGTATCATCTCAAAAACAGCCTCCTCGTTGCCCCATTCAAGTTTCAAGCCGTCCGTCACCTTGTCATCAATGATTCCTTTCTCGTATAGTTCCATAGCCCACGCGATGAGCCCACCTGTCTCAAGCGTGTCCAGTCCATATTTGTTCACCAGATGGTTAGCCACGAGAACTGTCTCCATTTTTTTGCAGTCAACCATCGTTCCGAAGGCGCCGAGCGACGTGTACTCCGGTCCTTCGCCGTAAAGTGGCGCGTAGGAGCCTTCTCTCAGCACGTATCTGTGGCGGCAGTGAACAACGCACCCGTAGCATCCAGCCGTGCCTATAGAATAGCGGTCGATGTTCTCCGGCTCTAAGTCCTGTCCTTCCTCGAGGCGGTTTAGCTGAAAGTTTCTGGTCCTGATCAATCCAGTCGTGTTTGTGTTGCTGTAGATTATCATGGTGCCCCAACGCGACTGCGCCTTAGCCCACCGAGTGCTCATTATCATGTCATTCATTTCTTTGCAACAGTCGAGGAGATCGTCAGGATGAGTAAACTCGAGGTTCGTGGTTCCCCTAGCGGCGATGGCCTTCAGATTCTTCGAGCCCATGACGCAGCCCATGCCTGTTCTGCCAGCTGAGTTTTTCATGCCGGTTCTGACGTTGGCGAACCGCACCTGATTTTCGCCAGCTATTCCTATGATTAGACATTTGATCTCTTCGTCGGATTGGTCGCTTCTGATGGCTGTTTGGGTCTCGAAGGTGTCCATTCCCCAGAGATGAGAAGCGTCTTTCACCACGATTTCGCCGTCGCTCATCCAGAGGTAGACGGGTTTATCGGCTCTTCCAGTTATCACAAGATGGTCGAAGCCCGCGAATCTCAGCTCTGGACCGAAGAAGCCGCCGATGTTTGAGTCGCCAACGGCTCCAGTCAATGGAGACTTAGCCGCGATGTCACATCTTCCAGAACCAAGGCAAGGTATGCCTCCGAGAAGTCCAGCGCCGATAAGCAACACGTTTCTTGAGCTGAGGGGGTCTGTCTTGGGTTGTACGTAGTTGTAAAGTAGGTACATGTTGATGCCTCTGCCGCCCAAGTACAGAGTGCGCATCTCTTTAGGGATGGGTTTCTGAGAGATTTTTCCAGTTGACAGGTCTATGTAGGCTATCTTTCTGTTCCAAACCATTCCTTAATACTCCATTATTGAGCTAAGCCTCTGACCTTCGCCTGGTTGGGCGCTGGCCAAGAGATGCGATACCTGGTCTTGCAGTTTGGGCATGTTGCCGTCTCGGCGTTGGGTGGGACTTTGAACCGTCTTAGGCAGTTTACGCACCTGACTTCGCTCAATTTTGAGTTTTTCTCCCTTCTTTCTTTATCCTCCGCCTATGGGCACGGTTATCATTATTAGGTCTTTGTCGTTGAGTTTGATGTCAGTTTGTCGCACGCTCTTGCCGTTGAGCATGACCAGCGTGTCGGTGCTTATTTGTCCTGTTTTCGGGTCTATTATCTCGTTGAAGTCCCTTCCGTATTTTTTAGCCAGCTTTTTGAGGATGTCGCCGAGTGTGAAACTTGAGTTGACCTCTTGAGTGATTTCTCTCTTTCCCGCTATGTCTTTGAACATGGCGTGGAGCAAAACCCTGACATGAGCGGTCATGAGCGTCACGTCTCTGCCTTGAAGTATATGGGTTGTGAACTGTTCGATTTAATCGTTGCGGGAAAGTACTATTACTCAGACGCTATTTATATAACTTATATACCAGAGCTTGCTACAATTGCCAGCGTGAAGGAATGCGTTTTGGAAGTAAGAAGACTGCAGAAAATCAAGGGTGGAAGCTTTACCCTTTCTCTTCCCAAGCAGTGGGTGGAGAAGAGGAGGCTGAGGAGCGGTGAGCAGATCGCGGTTTCGGAGGAGGAAGACGGCGCTCTGAGGCTGTATCCCCTAGCCGCAACCGTTGAAAAGCCTTTAGAGGTGACCTTGGCTTTTGAAGACTTTCCGAATCTCCGAGCCCTCGAATACTGTGTGGGCACATATTGCATCCAGGGGAGCAACAAGATTCACATCACAGCCAAGAGGATGATTCCAGCCGAGCAGAAGAAGAGGCTCAAACTACTGCGCTTGGAGTTGCCTGGGGTCGAGGTGGCTGAGGAGGAGGCTAACAGACTGAGTTTTCAGGTTTTGATTGACCCAGCCACTTTTTCGCTTGAGCCCCTCATCGAGAAGGCCTCTTCTTTCTCGGTTCGGTTGCAGGAGGACGCTGTCAAGTCGTTGGTTGACTTGGACTTTCCTTTAGCCAAGGAGGTTGTGGAGAGGAGCAGGGAGGCTCAGAGACACTATCGCGTGACGATTAGGCAGGTTGCCTTGGCGAGCCTCAGCAGAACCATAGCCGAGAAGGTTGGGGTGAGGAACTGTCAGGAGTGCATAACCTTTGCCTTGATTGCTCGTGACCTCAGTCGCTTGGTTTATCACTCCTCTTCCATCGCTAGGCATGTCTTGACTCTAGAGGGTAAGAGAAGGGTTGACAGGGAGGTTCTGAGCCTTATAGCAGGCTTGTCTGGTGTGTCGCGTGAGATGCAGCGAAGGGCGGTTCAAGCCTTCCTCAGGAAGGATGTGAAGCTCGCTGTCGACGTCATGGGTGATATGGAGGACGTGAGGGGGAGGGAGGAAGCCCTGCTCAAGAGGGTCATGGAGAAGGTGAGAGACGTGGACTCGGCTGTGACGCTGAGCATGATAGCCCGCGACCTAAGGAGAATAGCGGGATACGCTGTAGCCATAGCGGACGACGCCATGAACAGAGTTTTGACGCCTAAGGCACGGTGCTGAGTGATTGCTTGTGCGTGTGTGAGAGACTACCTATACCGGGAGGGGGGTCATGTTGAGTGAAAAATGTGTTCTACGTATGTGTGCGCACGAGGGACCTAGCCCCTCTATTATGATTCAAATATGCTCCAAATATGAAGTGTATCGAGTGAAAGAGAAGCGGAGAGACGGGTGGAGGAGGGTTTTAGTCTGTCTGTTTGGCGCCAGGTAGGTTTCGGGTGTGAAACTTGTCGTTTGAGATTTGAAGAGTTATAGGGGAGGTTGGGTCAGTTTGAGCGGGTCTACTTTTATTTTCCTTGATTTTCTATTATTGTGTGCTGGAGGTTGAAGGTGGAGTTGAGTTGCGACGTGTTTTCTCGAACTGTGGATGCGCTTCGCGGGAATGGATTTAGGGTTGTTGTTGCCTCGTCCAAGGAGGACGCTGTTGATAAGGTTTTGGGGTTGATTCGCACTGAAGCTAAAGTAGGCGTTGGGGGCTCCGTGACGATTCGAGAGCTGGGTCTCATTGAGGCTTTAACTAGGCGGGGGAATAGTGTTGTTCATCATTGGCTGCCTGGTGTGTCTCTTAGGGATTGGCTTCCGTTTATGGTAGAAGCGCATGATTCCGACGTGTACTTGTGCAGTAGTAACGCCGTTACGGAGGATGGAAAGCTGGTGAACATAGATAGCACAGGTAACAGGGTGGCTTCAATGATCTTTGGTCCAAGAGAGGTGATTGTGGTTGCTGGAAGGAATAAGATAGTGAAAGATGTGGATGAGGGTTTGAAACGCCTTAAAGAAGTAGCTGGTCCCCTTAATGCCAAACGTCACAATCTTATTGAACTGCCCTGTGTCGCAGCAGGCGTGTGCACCGACTGTGACTCTCCGAAAAGGATCTGCCGTGTCACAACGATCATGGAAAGGGCGCCAAACCGAGTCAGAGAGCCTAACATAACCGTGGTGCTTGTAGCCGAGGATCTGGGCTTTTGAACTTAAGTAAATTAAGGTTCTAAAGGGGCGGAGTGACCCGTGTTTTATACGTTGAGGATTTTGTAGATGTAGAGAAACAGAAACACAACTCCCATGATGTTTAGGAAGCTTGTTACCGAAATGACTGGCTGAAAGAAGGCTGCGGTTGCTTGGGAGAATTGTGGCAGAATTAGGAGATTGATGAGAAGGGGGGCGGCAATGAACACTAATGTTAGATAGAAATATTTGCCGCGTAGGGTGCTCGCCTGCTCCATCTGAGACAGGAGTTGGGGAATTCTGTCCCTGCGAAGCCTTTGACTGATCTTGTTGATTTCGTCATTCAAGTAGTCCGACGTTTTGGCGACTTCGCTGCTGACGTTTATGGAACTCTTGTCAACGTTTTCTTTCAGTTTCAAGATAGAGAGAGAATCTTTAAGGTCCGCTTCGAGCGCTGATTCCTTGTTGGATTTTTCAATGAAGATGGCTGTTGGTCCTTCCCACACGTCTATGATCTGCTTGATGAGGTTGAGTAGCTGCCATTCTTTCTTAACGCTTTGTCTTCTTTTTTGGTAAACTCGGTAAAGGTTTAAATCCATTTCCGAAACCAAAAGATCGACATCGGGCAACCCTTGCTGTTTAAGTTTCAGATTCAAAAGCACCGCAAAATTAACGAACATCGAAGATGCCTTCGCGACAATTTTTTCATAGAGACTTCTCTCCTCAGCGATTGTTGTGGTCGCCGCAAACTGGGTGAATGTCTTTCGTAAAGCATGCAGATGAGTTCCAATCGACTGCATCTTATCTAATGACAACACCTTTGCAAGGTAATCAGGCGACTTGTCGTTCAGTTCGCTTGCGAGTTCACTGAATTTTCCCTGAGTAAACATGAGTCCCGCAGTGATGATGCCGAGCACCATTCCAAATGTTCCTGTTGTTGTAGTCAAAGCCATTTGCATATCCGCATAACTCATAAACTTAGCCACATTAAGCCACGCTAGAATGAAAGTTAACCCTACAGCAACCAACAAAACAAAAATGAGAAGTGAGGAGTTCTTCCAAAAACTCATTTGTGCTTCACTAACTCAAACGTTATCGTGCACTTGCCTGCTCCTCTTATCAGCGCCTTGTTCCATGTGCACGTAACTCTTTGTGAACCCAGTATGGTGTCCATTAACCCTCTGCTCGCGGCGATGCAGATCAGATCGCAGAATTTACTCTTTACATTGAAACTCACGTTTTTTCCGACGTGCAGCATTGGACAATCTGGTAGATTGAAAGAAAACCTTGACTCCGACAACTCAACAGGCTGAGGTCTTAATCCTTCAAGGCTAACTAGGATTTGCCACACTTTGGCCACGGTCTTCATGTCTCTGTCCTTTAACCCCAAGATGCGTGTTGTTCCTTCAGCCAGAGTGGCGTAAGTGCTATAGATTTGCGCCGTCAATTCTTGTTCTCCTCGCCCAGCCCTTTCAAGAATGGGTATAATCACCTCGATGGGAGGATACGTGTGCTTCGCCACCAGATCCTTTATCTGTTCTTCCGCAGTTTTCTTCAAGGCTCTCACACCAAATAGTCACTACAACGTTTATTAAATAAACATGTTTTGTACCCATTTAAAGGCTTTACAATAAGAAACAATCGATTATCAAAATGTGCGAAAAGAGAATTGGCTTAGAAGTCTGGTGTTAGGACGACCCTCTTCATCATTTTCTTAGTGTGGGCTTCTTCGAACACTTCTTTAATCTTGCTCATTGGTCTAGTTTCGGTGAACGGCCTTATCTTAATCGTTTGGTTTAGCACCATCTCCAACACTTTCGGATAGTATTTCGGCAGGCAGCCCCAAGTGCCAATGATTTCGGCGTCGAAAGCCATCAGCCTAGAGATGCTGAACTCGTTCTTCTGCGTGCCGAAACCGACAACAATCAACTTTCCCACGAACAACAAGAGATTGAGGGCTATCGCCTGTCCAGCCCCTGTCCCTGTGACTTCGAAGACAATCCAACCGTAGTGGCTGGGAAGACCATGAGCTTTGCACAGCTCCCTGAACTCGTTGCGAACGTCGTTTTCGTTCTTGCCAGCGGAGTTAATGACGAAGTCGGCCCCGTACTTCAGTGCTCTCTCGAGCTTCTCTGGGTCACGGGCGATGCCCACGACAGTCTTGGCGCCGAAAGCCTTAGCCATCTGAGCCACGTAACTGCCCACGCCTCCCGTGACGCCGACAACAACCACGTTGTCTCCCTGTTTAAGACCAGCCCTCACACACGCCTGATAGGGCGTTGTCACGGCGTCGGCTATCACCGCCAATTCAGCGAGTTGAAAATCGCCGCGGTTCTCCACCACGCAAAGGTCTTCGGCTGGAACAGGAATGTGACTGGAGAAGCCGCCGTAAACGCCGAGGCTGTTTCCAGGCATCTTCTGAGCCAGACAGCGATTTCCTCTTCCTGAGGCGCAAATGTCACACTTGTTGCAGGGCATAACAGCTGGCACAATGACCTCCTTGCCCAAGAGGCGACTGTCTCCAGCTATCACGGTGCCGCTTATCTCGTGTCCCAGCGCGAGCGGAGGCTTAGTCACAGTGGAAACCCCGTCGTAGAAGTATCCGAGGTCTGTGTGGCAGACGCCGCAACCCGCGATTTCAACCAGAGCCTCGTTGGGCTGGAGCGGCGGAACTGGAATCTCAACTTTTTCGAGTAGTCCCTCGACGGCCTCACCAGTTTTCGGGTCTTTAGTCCACGGGCGTGTCATCTGCCATGTTGCTATTTTACTTGGTATCTTGCTCATGGTTTCTCGCCTTTTTAATTGGGAATTTAGGCTTAAGGGGTTGGTGCTTTTATATGATTTTCTCTCATGGTCTAGCGGTTCTGAAGAATTTCTCTAGCATGAATAGGTAGCGGTCTGGATTGCTCGCTAAATCATCTTTATAGTTGCTCCAGTTGTCTAGGATTTGGAGCAGCCTAACTCCAAGCGAGTAACCTCTTCTGCGCTTGAAATAGGCTATTGTGTCTTTTCTTGTTGGTGGTAGTTTGCCAGATTCGATGAACGCGAGGTATGAAAGGTAAACGTAAGCAAACTTTAGCTCATAGTATGTCATTCGGGCTTTTCTCTCTGGAGGGTGTGGAAGCATCAGCCAGTGACGGATTGAAGTTAATTCCTCTCTCCTGCTGTGGCTCAAGTACTGCCTAACCTCTTCGGCGGTTGGCACATCCACCTTGAACTTTCCATAAAGAGGCTTTGCATGCACAAACTCCAGCAGGTGTCCCTTCGGCAGACTCTCAACGTCACGAAGGCTCAGCAAGTAGGCTGTAAACCTAGGGTGATTGTGAAGCAGGTTCTGGATGCTCTTTATCGTTTCTTCACTCACTCTTTTAACAACAATTATGGAGTCGTAGTCGCTTTCCGCATGGGCTTCACACTTGGCTCTGCTCCCGTGATGCAGCAGACAGATTAGATTGCTGCCTAGCGCAGATATGGCGTCGTCTCTGAATTTGCGCAGAATTTCTTCCATGCGCATCACGGCTTAATCAAATAGGGAGAAGAGGCTATCTTCCTTTCCATTGTGGCTTTCTCTTCTCTAAGAACGCCTTCAAGCCTTCGACACCGTCTTCTGTTCGCATGAGTAAGTTTATGTAAATGCCAGTAACGTTGTCCAGCGCCTTCTTGAAGTCTAGGTCGAGTCCCTGATACGTCGCCATCCGAACAAGCCTCAGCACTATTGGACTCTTATCCTTCAGCTTGTTCACCAACTCCATCGTAGCCTCCTCGAGTTTCTCAGGCGGAACCACCGTGTTCACCAAGCCTATCTGCTTGGCTTCGGCTGCGCCTATCGCGTCGCCGGTCAGTATCAACTCAAAAGCCTTCTTTCTCCCAACAAGTCTGGGCAGAAGCGCGGTCGCAACCGTCGGTATGGCGCCCACAGATATCTCTGGCTGTCCAAACTGAGCCTTCTCAGAGGCTATCACCATGTCACATCCCATGGCTAATTCGAACCCTCCCCCCAGGGCGTAACCTTTCACGACAGCAACCACTGGTTTGTCCAGCGCCACCAAAAGGTGAAAGACTCGGTGAAAGACGTTCAGCGTCGTGTCTATTCTCTCCGGAAAGTGGTCCCTGATGTCGACACCCGCGCAGAAGCTTCTGTCCCCACCACCAGCTATGACGACAACTTTCACGTCGCCATCGTTCTTCGCCCTCTCCAACGCCATGCTCAACTCTGACAGCGCCTCAACGTTCAGCACGTTCAAGGGAGGTCGATTAATGACTATTCTGGCAACGCCGTCGGCGCTCTCATAAACGACGTTCTTGAACGCGAAACCCATTTTTCCATCAACCTCTAACGGCACAATGAAACCATAATGTTGATGTGGGTTCTATATGGAATTTACTCTTCGCTTCACGCGCGATGGTTTCGAGCGGGTTTGATAAATATAAGAATGGGAAATTTTATATTTATTATCACGGATTTATATAACGCACACTTGAGGAGTCAACCTTGATTGAGGAGATCTTCCAGACGTTCATAAATTGGATAGACAATCGGCACGAGTACGCCAAGGCTTGGAAGGAGAGAACGGGCAACAGAGTTGTAGGATATTTCTGCACGTACGTGCCCGAGGAAATTCTGTACGCAGCCGACACTCTTCCGGTGAGAATTCTGGGCAGCCACGAGCCTCCAACAGTAACCGAGCCCTACATATTCGCGATGTACTGCCACTTCTGCCGTGACTGCTTGGCTCAGGGCTTGAAGGGAAAATTCGATTACCTGGACGGAATAGTTGAGGGTCAGGCGTGTCTGCACCTGCGTCAAGCCTTCAACGCTTGGCGTCTCCACATTCCCATAGACTACACGTACTATATCTATGTGCCACACGGAGTCCAGACACCACACGCAATCCCATACTTAACACAAGAACTCGCCAAGTTCAAGCGGTCCATCGAAAAGTGGACGGGCAAGTCCATCACAAACGAAGACCTAAGCAGAGGAATACAGACGCTCAACAGAAACCGAGAGCTGATGCGCAGGGTCACAGAATACAGAAAGACGAACCCTCCCAAGATAACAGGCCTAGAAGCCATGGAGATGGTCCTAGCCAGCCAGGTGAGCGACAAAGAAGAGCACAGCAGACTCTTGGAGCAGCTGCTGCAGGAGCTCCCGAACAGAAAACTCGAAGGAAACACTCAAACCCGCCTCATGATAATAGGCAGCGAAGACGACGACAGAGTCTTCATGAAAAACGTGGAAGACCTGGGCGCAACCTTCGTAATCGACGAGCACTGCACAGGAACACGATACTTCTGGGACAACGTCAAACCCCAGGGAGACCTACTCACAGCCATAGCTTCACGCTATGTAACTCGCGTTCCCTGCCCGAGCAAGGATTGGCCAGAACTCACGAGAATCCGGCACACTGTAAACTTAGCCAGAGAATTCAACGTTCAGGGCGCGCTGATAATACAGAACAAGTTCTGCGACCCGCACGGAATCGAGATTCCACCCTTGAGAGACGCGCTGAAGTCTGTTGGGGTGGACGCCTACCCACTAGAGTTTGACGTGACCGTTCCGTGGGGGCAGTTCAGAACAAGAGTCGAAGCCTTCTTAGAAACCCTGACAGGCTTGGAGGAGCTGTTCTAGGATGACCCAGTTGCAAGTTAAGGAATACCCAAGCGAGCCATTGAAGTGCTGGGAGCAAGCCAAGAACCTCAGGAAAAACTACTACGAGGACTACTTGAGAGCACACGAGAAGGGCGGACTGCGCTGGGCGGGAGGCGCGTGGACCTTCAGCGCCATACCAGCTGGGCTTGGGGAAGACGTCTACTGCATAACCGGCGAGCCATACGGCGCAACAGTAGCCTTCTTCAAGGATTTCGCCGCCAGGTGCCACGACGCAACAGAGGCGGCTGGTTTTCCGCGCACCCTTTGCGCCTACATGAGAAACTACTGGGGTTCAATTCTCCTCGACAAGTACATTTTGACAGACGGAACTGTTTTAGACGGTTATCCCGCGCCGGACTTCATCTGGCAGGACCACATCTGCTGTAGCCACGGCAAGTGGTATCAACTCGTCAGGTGGCTGGAGAAAAAGAAGGGCAAAGAGGTGCCCATGTACTGTGTGGACGTCTCAGTCGGCTACCCAACAGACTCCGACATAGAAGAGTACAAAGTGAACTATCTAATGGAGCAACTGAACGACGGAATCGAGTGGCTGGAGAAGGTCACGGGCAGAAAATACAACGACCGCTTGTTCTACGAAGCCGTGTGGAACGAAATCAAGGCTACGTCGCTGTGGGCTGAGATCTGCGCCTTCAACCAGGCTGTTCCCGCGCCGCTAGACGAGAAGACCATGTACTCGCTCTACGTGATGGGCACATTGATGAAGCACAAGCCCGAGTGCGTGAGCTTCTACCAGACGCTTCGAGACGAGGTTGCGGGCAGGGTTAAGCGGGGAATAGCAGCCGTGCCCAATGAGAGGTACAGAGTCATAACAGACACGCAGCCTCCATGGGGATTCCTCAAGATCTTCAGAGAGATGGAGAAATACGGCGCTGTGTCGGTTGGCTCCCTTTACACTTTCGGCTTGATCGGAATGTGGGAGTACAAGCCAGACGGCACGTGGAGTCCGAGGTCGATTCCGCCTCGCAAGCCTCAAACCAGAGAAGAGGCGCTGAGAGCCATAGTTGAATGGACCATACACAAGCCCGAGTGGGCGCACTTCTACCTGCCCGAGCTGAAGACAAAGATGATGACCGACATAGTCAAGCAATGGAAAGTTGACGCTGTGCTGCTGCACTACAACCGCGGCTGCGAGGGACTGAGCCTCCACATAGCCGAGAACCGCTTCGGCTTGATTCAGGCAGGCGTCCCGGTTTTTCCGTTCGAGGGCAACATGGGCGACGAGCGAGACTTCGACTTCGCGGGCACCTTGGCGCGTTTGACAGCCTTCTTTGAGAGCGTGGGATTGAAAAAACTGAGGGAGTGATGGAAGATGATAACAGCAGGAGTGGACGTGGGAGCAAAATTCGCCAAAGTTGTCATCCTGAAAGATGGACAGGTATCAGCTAGGGCGAAAGCGCTGGTCGGATTCGACGTTTTGAAATCAGCCAGCGACGTCTTTGAAACAGCTCTAAAAGACGCTGGGCTTTCGAGAGGCGACATTCAGAGAGTTGTGGCCACGGGTATGGGTAGAAACGCTGTCTTGCAGAAGCCTCCAATCAACGCCGACGAAGCGGTTTCGGAGGTTGTGGCTGACGCTGCTGGCGCCTTTCAAGTGGTTCCAACAGTGAAAACCGTGATAGACGTGGGCGCGGAGGAGGGCAGAGGAATCAGGGTGGAAGGCGGAAGGGTGAAGGACTTTGTGATAAACGAGCGCTGCGCTGCTGGAGCCGGAACCTTTGTTGAAGCCATGGCTAGAGCTTTAGAGGTCAAGGTGGAAGACATGGGACCCCTTTCACTGAAGTCGACTAACACTATTCCCATGAACGCTCAGTGCTGCGTCTTCGCCGAGTCCGAGGTAGTGTCTCTCATTCATTCCAAAATATCCAAGGAAGACGTTTCGAAGGCGATTCACGACGCAATCGCAGGAAGAATAAGCTCCATGGTGCTGAGAGTCGGAGTTGAAAAAGACGTCCTCCTTATGGGCGGAGTAGCCCTAAACCCAGGATTTAGACCGCCCTTAGAGAAAGAACTCCACACCGACATAATCGTGCCCGAGTTTCCAGAGTTTGTGAGCGCACTCGGCGCCGCTGTGATAGCGGCTAATCCAGCGAGGTGAGATGTGAAAATGGCAGAGGTTGAAGTCAAAACTCACGAGTATTGGAGATGGCCAGAGTACAGACGCACGGTTTCAGAGAAGGATTGGCGCAATGCTGGCATCATTACTGCTGGTGTCGACATTGGCTCTGTTGGTAGCAAAGCAACAATAATGGTTGACGGTGAACTCTATGCTTACTCTGTCATGCGAACCGGAGGTGTCAGCGAAGACACAGCCATAAAAGTGACCACTTGGGCTCTGGAAGGAACTGGCATAGAGGTGGGAAAACTGCACTACGTGGTTGGGACAGGCTACGGAAGGGTCAACGTTCCCTTCGCCAAGAAAACCATAACCGAAATCGCGTGCCACGCCAGAGGAGCCCACTACATCTACGGTCCAACAGTCCGAACAGTGCTCGATATCGGCGGACAGGACTGCAAGGCAATCCGCTGCGACGAGAAGGGCAAAGTTGTTTCTTTTCTGATGAACGACAAGTGCGCGGCAGGAACAGGCAGAGGCTTAGAAGTCTTCGCCGACTTAATCAGCGTGCCGATTCAGGAGCTGGGCAAGGTCTCCCTCAGCGTCGACCAAGAACCGCCTCCGGTCAGCAACACATGCGTCATATTCGCCAAGGCTGAGTCTCTGGCTCTCTTGCGCCAAGGCTGGGCAAAAGAGAAGGTCGCGGCTGCCTACCACGCGGCAATGGCGGATAGAATAGTTGACCTGCTCACACGCGTAGGCATAGAGAAGGACTTTGTGATAACGGGCGGCGTCGCCAAGAACACGGGCATCGTCCAGCGGCTTGAAAGGATTCTGAGAATCAAGCCTCTCGAGCCAAAGATGGACCCGATACTGGCTGGAGCCTTGGGCGCCGGCTTGTTCGCTAAGGCGCTGTATGAGAAGGAGCAGGGGCTGCGCTAAATTGAAGGCTCACTACGGCTACAAAGACGGCTCGGGCGACTACTTCATCATAATAGACACAGAGAGGTGCAACGGCTGCGGCAAGTGTGTAGAAGCGTGTCCCTACAAAGTTCTGGAGCTAATTCCCAACGAGTTTGACATCGAAGGCGGAACCATGGCTGCGGTGAGAGAGGAGCACCGCAAAAAGATCAAGTACAGCTGCGCCCCGTGCAAGCCCACAACCGGAGAAAGAAAGGTGCCCTGCGTTCTCGTGTGCGAACCATTCGCCATAACCCACTCTTGGTAAGAATGAGAATAGTCGGCGTTGATCCGCGGCATGGAAACCGTCAGCTTTTTCGTCAACAACGTCAAGGTTAAGACACAGAAGAGCTTGTCTGTTTTAGAAGCATCCAGAAAGGCTGAGATCTACATCCCCTCTCTGTGTTATCACCCTGATTTGCCGCCTTCACGCAAGACAAGAGCTGGCGGAGTGGTCTATCGGGGCAGTGAACAAATCTCAGGCGAGGCATCTGAGAAGGAGTTTGAGGGCTGCAATCTCTGCCTGGTCGAGGTTGAGGGTCAACCCGAGTTGGCTCCAGCCTGCGACACAATAGCGACTGACGGAATGAGGGTTCTCACAGACACAGAGCGTGTACGCGAAGCCAGAAGAGAAAAACTCATGCGCATTCTTGCTAAGCACCCCCACGCCTGCCTCATCTGCGCCCAGAAAGAGGGCTGCACACGAGAGCCGTGCTCCACAAACGTGCCCGTGGCTGAACGCTGCTGCCCCAAGTTTGGAAACTGCGAGTTGGAGAAAGTCGCGGAGTACATAGGGATCAGGGAAGACACGGCGCGCTACGTACCCGCGAGTCTTCCAACAGTCATGGATGAACCATTATTCGCTCGTGACTACAACCTATGCGTTGGTTGCACGCGCTGTGTCAGAGCGTGCCAAGAACTACGAGGCGTCAAGGCGTTGAGTTTCGTCTACCGAAACGGCGAAGCCTTCGTGGGGTCTGTGGCGCCTACCTTCAAGGACTCGGCGTGCAAGTTCTGTGGAGCCTGCGTGGAGGTCTGCCCAACGGGCGCCTTGATGGACAAGGAGGTCATGGCTGGCGAGCGAGAACAAAGTCTTGTGCCATGCAAGTACGCTTGCCCAGCGGGCGTGGACGTGCCTAGATATATTAATCTGATAGCTCAGAGTCGATACGCTGAAGCCGCTGCGGTTGTTGGAGAGAAAGTTCCTTTTCCGTCTGTGTTGGGACACGCCTGCGCTCGACCGTGCGAAAAGGTGTGCAGGAGTCAGGAGGTCAACGAGTGCATCGCCATCTGTGCCCTCAAGCGCTTTGCTACTGACAGTGCCACGGGATTATCGACGGCGTGCTTGGAGAAGGCTTCGCCTACTGGGAAACGCGTGGCTGTAATCGGTTCTGGTCCAGCGGGGCTCACAGCCGCCTACTACTTGGCTAAACTGGGACATTCTGTAACCGTTTTTGAGGCTATGCCCAAACTGGGCGGCATGATGCGCTACGGTGTTCAGGAGTATCGTCTGCCCGAGAGCGTCTTAGACAAGGACTTGGAGCAGATATTCAGCCCTAGCATTGGTATGAAGACCAGCACTCCGATACGAGAAGGGCATTCTCTCAAACAACTCAAGGCTGAAGGCTACAACTCCATACTCATAGCCATCGGCTTGCAGAAGAGCAGAATCCTCAGCGTGGAGGGCTCAACCAGCCCAGACGTGCTCGGAGGCCTAGACTTCCTACGAGACGTGCGACTTGGAAGAGAGGTCAAGGTGAAAGACCGCGTTTTGGTCGTTGGCGGCGGCAACGTCGCCATGGACGTGGCATTAACAGCGCTGCGATTAGGCGCCAAACGGGTTCAGGTGGTGTGCCTAGAAAAACGGGAGGAGATGCCAGCCTTTCCCTGGGAGGTTCAGCAAGCCGTTGAAGAGGGCATAGACATTCACAATTCGTGGGGAGTCAAGAGAATTCTGGTCACCGACGGCGAGAAAGTGACTGGAATAGAACTGATAAGATGCGTCTCAGTCTTCGATCAGGAGGGCAAGTTTAATCCAGCCTTCGACGAATCAACGACAAAAACCACTGAAACAGACACGATAGTTTTCGCTATTGGACAAGCGCCCGATCTGAAAGGGCTGGAGGACGCCGATTCCCTAAAACTCACAAAACTAGGAACAATAGAGGTGAACAACTCCACCTTAGAGACAGGTGTTGCGGGCGTCTTTGCGTGTGGTGACATTGTGAAGGGACCAGCCTCAATCGTGGACGCCGTTGCGTTGGGCAGAAAAGCAGCGGCGGCGATAGACAGGCATTTGGGCGGGGATGGGAACATAGAAGAAGCCTTCGTAGCCTTGGAAAAGCAGAATCCATGGCTTGGACGAGAGGAAGGATTCGCCTCCAGACGCCGAGCCGAGATGCCGAGCCTACCCGTTGATAAGCGTCGGGGAAACTTCGCCGAGGTGGAGCTGGGCTTCGACGAAGGAACAGCTATAGGAGAGGCTAAGCGTTGTTTGCGATGTGACCTACGACTGCAGATTAGTCAGCCCATGTTGCCGCCTGAGAAATGGGTGAAGTTTGAGGCTGCGAATGTGGCTAAGGTTCCAGAGTCTGAGGGCGTGTTTCAGCTCCTCGACGAGGAGAAGATGGTGATTTACATCAAGGGCACGGTGAACCTTCGCAGGGAGTTGACGGAGCAGTTGACTACCAACAAGGAGGCTAAGTACATCCTCTACGAGGAGGCGAAGATGTTCACCATGCGCGAGAGCGAACTGCTTCAGCAATTCTTGAAGAAACACGGCAAAATGCCCAAACAAAACATTGGGTTAGAAGAAGACCTTTACTGACCTACTACAACGCTGGATTGCCCGAGTTTAAAACCTTTATACGGTGACTTCTCAGATACATCTTGGAGAACAGCGTTTTGAGTCTGACTTGTGGCGGGGGCAAGGAGAGGGAGGAGGAGCTGAAGCGACAGGGCTGGATTCGGCAGTTTGTCACGGATGAGCCTCGCCTCAGTGAGGCGGTTGAGCTCTATAAATCGCTGGGCTACGAGGTTCGCCTTGAACAAGCCTCCTTCGACGAAGTCAACCAGATATGCGTTAACTGTCTAGAAGCCGACTGCGTCCGGTACAAAATCATCTACACTCGGCTGAAGAGCAAAGCGGAGAAGACACGGGCTCAGCTACGATAGCAACTGCAGTAGTGGTTCTCTAAGTCTTGCTTGCCCTCGTGAACCTGAAGAAGACTCTTCCATCCTCTAGTTCAATGACTTTCAGCCGAACCTTATCTCCTATCTGTAGTTCTTCGTACTTTGCTCCGTCAATCCTCGCGGATATGAGTAGGCCGCCTATCTTGACGATGCCTATGCAGAAGGGAGCGTCCTGAACAAAGCCTAGGGGGGCCCCCAGCCTCATCTCCGTGAACGCGTAGAGTTCACCCTCTGTGCCCATGTCAACCCATTCCAACTCGTTAGAGAGACAGTTCGGACACACTATTCTCGGAGGCCAGAGGAGTCTGCCGCACTTGGGGCATTTGGTTGTTGTGAGGCGTCCTTCTCTGAGGTTCTTGAAGAATTGGCTGGTTCTGGTGCTCTTCTCGTCCTCCAGCGGATAGAAGTCCAACATGAAGGGAAGCTTTATCGTCTCGGGTCGCTTAACCTTCTCAAACTCCACGTTGCCCATTTCTCGTTTTCACCTCGAATAAACCATTATACTGTGAACGTTCGCTGGTCCGCTCAGATTGTGGGCGACCGCTGTTTCTGCTCCTTCAACGCATCGCCCCTTCGGAACCTCACCCCTGAACTGCTGTAATATATCTAGGGCTTGGAGGATGGCTGTGGCGCCTAGGGGGTGCCCACACCCGAGCAGTCCGCCTCTCGGGTTTACGGCTATCTTTCCTCCTATGCAGGGTTGTCCTTCCTCTACGAACTTGCCGCCCTTCCCTTTCTCACACCAGCCGAACGCCTCGTATTCCATGATTTCGCTTATGGTGAAGCAGTCGTGCAGTTCGGCTATGTCTATGTCGCCTAGGCTGATGTTGGCTGTTTTGAGAGCCTCCTGAACCGCCAGTTTCAGGGGAACCCACTCGGTTAGGCTGGCTAGATTTCCTATCGCGTTTCCCATGCTGGCTTGACCAGAGCCAACAATATACATGGGCGTGTCAGTGTACCGCTTCGCCTCTTCGGCTGGAACCAAAACGACGCCCGCGGCACCGTCAGTTATGCCGCTGCAGTCGAGCAACTGAAGCGGAGGCGCAATCATCAACGATTTCAATACGTCTTCAACTGAGACCTCTTTCTGAAACTGGGCAAGCGGGTTCATCGTTGAGTAGTGATGGTTCTTAACGGATACGAGAGCCATCTGCTCCTTGGTCGTGTCGTACTCGCGCATGTGGCGTTGAGCGGTCATGGCGAAGAATGGAGGCGCCGACAACCCGCTGACTCCGTCCCACTCTCGGTCGAGTACACAGGTCATGTTGGTCTGAGCCTCAGCCATGTCGGGCATGTACATCTTCTCCACACCGAAGGCGACTGCAATATCAGACAAGCCACTGGCGACGCAAGCCCAGGCATAGCGGATAGCCGCCTGACCAGAGGCGCACATCAGTTCAGCCCTAGACAGAACCCTCCTAGGCGTGATGCCTAAGCACTCGGCGACCATAGGAGCAACGTGCGCCTGAAACACGAATCTTTCGGGTTGAGCCGCGCCCACAATGAGGCTGTCAACGTTCTTTGGGGATAAGTTGTTGACACTCTCAAACATGGCTTTTCCAGCCTCTTGCGCCAGGTCTCGCCAACCAGCCTCGCGCTTGCCGCACTTGGTTGCTCCGCCGCCCACAATGGCGACTTTTCTCATTTTATCAAGCCCCTTCTTCTCCGAAGTCGGTAAACCATTGACTTTGAGAACTAATGATAATGCAGTGAAGCCTATATTAACTGTGACACTGAGCAAATCTCTTGCGAGATATGCAAGGGCTCATCCATTTTGCTTGAGACAAGATTATGAACAGTGTGCAGGCGTAACAGAGAAGTATCGAGAGAACATTTGTGAAGACATCGCCTATCATCGACTCACCCTGTGGCGCCAGCGACAAACGCCAACAACCCGACAAGTAGCAACAAGAGGACAGCCTTCTTAACCGCTCTCGCGCTTTCCCTTGAAGAATCCCTCAGAAGCATAAATGAAGACGCCGCTAGTCCAAAGTCGGTTATAGCCACCAACGGAAGGAACCAGAAGGAAACAAGGCTTAGAAACCATGGTATTGGACTCAACAAAACCGCGAGCAGATAGAAGATTGCCGCCGCGATTGCCGCGCTTCTCTCTCCGTAGCGAACCGCCAGTGTTTTCACGTTTTGCCTTCTGTCGCCTTCAACGTCCACGATGCCCTTGGTGATCTCTCTGCCCGTGTTCGAGAGAAATACCATGGAGACGAAGATGAAGACGCTCAGTTTGACTGCGTTGGCAACCGCATAGCCGCCATAAATCAGAGGCAACGCGACACAGACACTGACGAGAAAATTGCCGGGCAGCCCGCTGCGTTTTCCAACAGTGGTGTAAGTTACAAAGACCATCCACGCGATTATGGCTATCAAGAGACAATAGATGTTCGTCAGGTAAGCAGCCGCGAAACTCACTGCAGTGAGAACAGACGCAAACGCCAAGGCTTCTCTCGGTTTGATTAAGCCGCTTGGAATTGGGCGGTTCGGCTCGTTCACGGCGTCGATTTCCCTATCGTGATAGTCGTTTAGAGCCATCGAAGCGGCGGTTAGCATGAAGCCAGTGACGAATCCGTAGGCAAGATTTGGCCAGAAGACCCCTAGAAAATTCGGCTCTGCAAGAGCCGCGCCGACTATAACTGCGAAACCCATCATTAAACAATTTACGGGGCGCATCAGACGTAAGAAACCGCTGAGTCTCTTCATAGTCGTTCAAGCCTTGCAATATCCATGAGTTCTCGTTGAGTTATAAAACTCACGTTAGAATTCAAAAATCTAATGTGCCCCTTCGAAGGAAAAGCCTCGCGGGTTTTCTAGAGTAGGAGCCCTCATTTTCATCTGGATTTCGGTTTCACCAGGCATTCGACGATTTTTTCGCATCCAAAGCACTCGTCTGGGATGGGCGAGTTCTTTGGGAATGTGCCCAGATACCCAAAGTGGTGTATGCAGCCTCTCTTGGAAGAGACTGAGCTTGTCTTCGCCGGCACCGCTTTGTCTTCTGATTTGGAGATCTGTGGTGGTTTTTGTTCCACGACTTCAATCTCGGTCTCGAGGTTTTCTTTCGTTTCGGTTGAAGGGTGGAGTTTCATGAGAAGGATGATAAAAAAGACGAACAGTGCAACCACTGCCACGATCGAGATAATGTTCGTCGTGGACGGATCGAAAGAAAACATGACTTCTCACGCAAGTGAAGACTCAATCTCTCGGTCATATAGACTTGATGAAGTCTAGGTAATTAGCCCAAATATGTAGTTTTACTCAAACCGAAACCTGCAGCGCTCTCATGTGATTTCGAAGGTTATCACGTACTGCGCGTACGTTGTCTTGTCTGGGATGAGTATCTCTAGATAGACGTAAATGTATGAGACCACTGAATCGCTTGCCTGAAGCGTGACTGCTATGTACCTCTCTATGCCAATTGAGGCTGGCAGGTCGTACCAGAGGCCAGTCTGCTGTGTGTAGCTGCCGTTCACGATGTAGATCTGACCCGAGGTGCCGTCTGACGAGTTGTGAAAGTAGATTGTGCAGTTGTCGAGGCGCGTTATGTTGGATTGTGAGTAGGCTCTTAACCTAATCTTCCAGAGGTCAGTGACATTGTTAAAGATTTTTAAGACGTAATCGTAGTTGGAAGAGGAACTGTAGCTGTAAGCGAGTGCAACTTGATTTGTCTCTTGCTGATACTGGGTCGTCGGGGTCTTTACGCCGGTGATTTTGATTTTTGCGTTTCCGTTTGAGGTGTAGAATTGTGGGTTTGTGTTTATGCTGAGGAGTTTTGTCTCGTTTGAGCCGCTTGACGAGTAGGTTAGGTAGCCCTCGCCGCTTGTCACATAGGCGGGAGGCGAGGATGAATAATTCCAAACTTGGATGGTGACGAAGACGCTTGCGATGTCGTATTCGCTTACCACTGTGAAGTTGAGCTGAGTCGGCGTGTTCTTCGTCATGGATGAGAACAGGAATTCGGTTGAAACAGTGTATTGACTGTAATATGTGGGTTTAAACTCAACCCAGTCCGCCTTAAAATCAAACTGAGATGTGGTGGTCTTCACGCCCTTCACTTTTATTTTCCAGTAGCCTGTGCCGTTGCGAAAATGGGTTGGATTTGTTGTTATGGTTTGGGTTCTTGTCTCGTCTGTGCCTGCTGTGGAGTTTGAGGTGTAGCTGTAATAGCCATTGCCTGAGTTTGGATATTCGCCTGTCCCTGTGTAGTTGTAGACTTGAATGGTGACTGCTACTGAGCCTGTGGTCCATGCCGAGTCAATACTCCACACGAGTTCGTTCCATGCTTCTGTGTTGCTTGATCCTGTGAACTCAACTTCCGAAGTGTATTGGCTTGGCAGCATGATGTTGGTTGCCCTTGTTTGGTCGGCTAGGGCTAAATTGTTGTCGTCTATTATGATGTATGCTGACGCGCCTGAAACAGCTGTGGTAACCTCGACGTAATAGTCGATTTCCAAGAAGTCGGTTTGATTCACAACATTGTATGCACTCCAGGAATAGGTCGCTGAGAGCGTCGTGTTCGTTGAAGTCAAATCTGCCGAATTAGCTACATTGGTTGCGATTGTTGTGCGGACCGTGCCGTCTGATCGTCTAATTAGGATATCAACATCAACGTGTCCAACGGGCGTTAGGGTCGCTGGATTAATGACAACGGCTGAAGCAACGAAACTTGCCGCTTGGTCTAAGGACCAAGACATCGACTGTGAACCTGCTGAAACTGATTTGTCACTGCCCACCCCCTTGTAGAGCTGCCCTGTTTGTGCCCAACGCTGCGTCTGACCCGCTCCTTCGGTGATTGTCCACGCAGAGGCTGTTCTGTGTCCTCCGAGGTGTCCAAAAACCCACCTGCCGCTTCCCGTCACCGTGACAGATACCGATGGCGCGGTGCTGGACCCTGTAGCAGTGTTGCTTGTCTGTATTGGAGTGCTTTGGTCAACACCAGTATATGTGACAGCCCCAGCAACCGAAAGTGTGGCACCCGCAAAATTGACCACAATGGTTTTGGTTCCAGAAGTAGGATTTACCAAACGGAAGACGTACGTTCTAACTTGAGGGTTTGATGTGTAAACGGCGGTAGTTACTTGTGTAAGCGCGGCACCATCATATGTGACACTTGTAACGGTTGTTGGTAATCCGGTTGCCTTATGAACACCCACCGCGACGAGCAGTAAACGATTACTACCCGTTCCCGTGGTATGATTCCAAGAAATCGACGATGCCGTAGTACTTTGTACCATTGAAGACTGTGCATCAAAGGCTATGTTTGCAAGAGCAGTACCTCGCCATGCCCTGTAATACATCGTCCACGGGCTTGAGGGGATGTAACTCACGCCCGTGAGTGGGTAAACAAATCTTCCGAAAAGCTGCCTTCCAGTTGCAGCCATAGAGGCGGCTAAACTCGTGCCCGTGTTGTTTGCGCTCGTGAGCATCAGCTTGTAATACGAGGACCCACCTATCGTAGTTGTCTCCTGATGAGCGTACAGGGTCTGAGCAGAAGTTGCGCTGTCGTAACTCCGGAAGGTCATGTAGTAACCGTTGTTCAAGGCTAAGTCTGCGGTTGTGCCAGAGACATTTGTTGTGTTTCCCTTCAGGGTGGCGTTAGAAGGATTGTACGCGGTTGTCGAGGTTGCTGTTCCAGAGCTTCTCACAATAAAGTAGTCGGTGTCTACGGTTTGGACGCTCGCTGGAACGCTACCAGAAACAAAAGTCCCGGTCGTTATGTTGTAACTGCTAGCGTTATATGTTGGGGTTGGAGCAGGAGCAGCGGCAGTGACCTTAGCGCTTGTATTGCCTGTGTAAATAACGCTGCTGCCAGCCGTGCCCGCTCGCAGAAAGACAGGCGGCGAAGTAACAGTTGCATTTGGCTCAAGAGACAAACCAGAATAAGCTGAGCCACTGACACTGCCCAATGAACCAAACAAAACAAAGATGGAGAACACTATAAAAACGGAACGAGGAACACGCGAGGAAAGGCGCTCAGATTTTAACATTTATCATATCCACGTGGTGTTTTGACGCAAAGAAAGAAAGAAGGGGGAGGTTACTCTGTCACGTCCACTGAGATCACTATGTTGCACACCGCATTCAGGTTGGCTGTACTAGGCGATCTCGTTATCACTCTAATTGTCCATTGTACACCAGTGCCAATCGTCATCAAGCCTGTTTGTCCCGTGTTTCCCCAGCTGCCGCCACCAGTGTAGTTCAATGAACCCTGTACCACTCCGGGGATGGCGTTGTTGTAGACGATGAATTTTATGTAGTCCCAGTTTGATGAGCTGTCACCTGTTGGAGTACTTGGTGTCAACCTGAACGTTTTGTCAGAACCGCCGGTGTTACTGATGTTGACTGCTCTCTCGTAAGTTAGCGTTGCGTTTGGGTAAGATTTCAGCTTCAAACGAACCCAGCTGTCGGTGAGATTACTACCGGTTGGAAAGTCGCTTGCTGTCACGAATTTGACTACTGGAGCACCGACTGTGGTTGTGCTCTGCAAGGATATACTGTAGTAGATGGAGGCGCTTGCACTAGCTATGAGCAACGATGTCAACAGTAATGTCACCAGCTTCATTTCTTTCCTAAACAGTGCTTTTCTTATCTCCATTAGGTCACCTCCTTCTCAACTTGTTCAACAGATCGGGACTGAGGAGAACGCTCACGCTGACGCCCATGACCACAGCCGATATGACCAAGCCTATCTGCAGGATCAACGTTGGAAACCGGAGCCCCTGAACGTAACTGTAGTTTGATACAAAGAACACAGCGATCAGCAAGATTGGGAACGTCACCGCTCCCGACCAAGCCTTGGCGAGTGTCCACGACTTCTGCTCAACGGCAAGGTACACATTGAGGGCTACTATGTTAGCCAACGCCACGAGCATGTAGAAGAAGTTGTACCAGAAGCGCATGTACTCACCGAACAGAGCCAAGAACTCCCTGCTCACAAGCAGGTGTCCGAAACCAATCAGAGCCGCGATCTGGTAGATATAGGGCACAGCCTTTGGAAATCGCTCGTCCAAGAGACAAGTCAATAGACTCAGCAGTAGGAAGATGTCGACACTCAATAGTGCAAAGAACTCTGGAAGCATCGCTGGATCAGGCAATTTTTCCTCAGTCCAACATACCGCCTTGTGATTGTTGACAATTTAACAAGTATGAAATCTAAATCCGAATCCGAATTCCAACTTTTGTTTTTCCATCAACCTCGGAACAAACAATACATTAGAAAACAAAGGTCGCCATTGATTCATCGGACACATTAGCAGTTAGAACATTCATGAGTAAGACTTCTCAAAAAAAGAGAGAGTTTTGGGCGCTGTCGACCTCACTTTCCCTTATATTGCGGTTTTCTCTTCTCCAAGAAGGCTGTGACTCCTTCATTGAAGTCTTCTGTGGAGGCCACCAACCCAAAGGCTTCGGCTTCCTGCCAAAGGCCGACTTCGTGATGAGTCTCGGTGCTGTTGTTGATCAGAGCCTTCGACAACCTTATGGCGATGGGAGGCTTGCCAGCGAGTTCCAATGCCAGTTCCTTAACCTTAGCCTTCAACTGGTCAAACGGCACAACGGCGTTCACTAAACCTAGTTGCTCAGCGGTCTTGGCGTCAATGCGCTTGCCCGTGAAAATCATCTCTTTGGCTGTGCCCTTCCCAACAAACCTTGGAAGGCGCTGTGTTCCACCCCAGCCCGGAATTAGGCCAATGTTTATTTCGGTCTGCCCGAGCTGAGCGTTTTCAGAAGCGATTCGAATGTCGCATGCCATGGCTAGTTCGGTTCCCCCTCCTAAGGCGAAGCCGTTGATGGCTGCTACGACTGGTTTTCCTAGCGCTTCTATGCGGTTGCAGAGATTTTGCCCAAACCTGGAATTCTCTGTTCCTCTCACTGGACTTACTCCTCTTATTATGTTTAGGTCTAGGCCAGAGCAGAAGGCGCGGTCTCCTACTCCTGTAAGAACGATAACCCTGACGCCCTCGTCTTTTTCGGCGTCTTCCAGACAGGCTAGAATCTCGTTGATTGTTTCTATGTTGAGGGCGTTGCGCACCTCTGGACGATTTATGGTTATTGTGGCTATTCCCTCGCTCTTTTCATACAGCGTGTTTTTAAACTCCATTTTTCTTCACACTCCTTCATTTCTTCCAGTCGTAGAAGCCCTTCCCAGACTTCCTGCCTAAGAGGCCGGCTCTTACCATCTGCCTCAGAAGCGGGCTGGGGTGAAACTTTGGGTCTAGGTCTTTCACAAGCACTTCGGCGATGGCTAGTGTTGTGTCTAAGCCGAGATAGTCAAGTAGGGTTAGGGGTCCCATTGGCCAGTTCAAGCCGAGTTTTATGGCTTTGTCAATGTCTTCTGGCGTGGCTATGCCTTCGTCGACGAGGGCTATGGCTTCGTTTAGGGCTGGAATCAGTATGCGGTTGACCACGAAACCAGCGACGTCTTTGTTGACCACGACTGGTTCCTTGCCCATCTTTTTTGTGACTTCAGCTATCGTGTTGACTGTTTCGTCGCTGGTTTTGGCTCCTCGGATTATCTCTATCAGCTTCATGAGTTGGGGTGGGTTGAAGAAGTGCATGCCGACGAATTTCTCTGGTCTCTTCGTGGCTGAGGCGAGTTCCGTTATACTGATGGAGGACGTGTTTGTGGCAATGATGGCTTCGGGTTTGGCGTGTTTGTCGGCTTCGGCTAGCACGCCCTTCTTGAGTTCTGCGTTCTCTGGGACGGCTTCGACGATGATGTCGGCGTCGGCCACCGCTTCCTTCATGTCTAGGGTTGGGTGAATTCTGCCTAAGACTTCGTTGATTTCCGCCTCTGTGATTTCTCCCTTTTTTAGGAATCTCTGCAGGCTGTCGCTTATCATTCTCATTCCGTTGTCTATGAACTCCTGTTTGATGTCTCGCATATTGACCTCGTATTTGGCTATCTGGGCTGCTACTTGGGCTATGCCGTGTCCCATCAAACCCGCGCCTAAAACCGCTACCTTTCTGATTTCCATGGTTTGATACTCCCCTTTCAGTTGGAGGTTTAGTGTAAGATGGAGAACAGAATATATAATTTCCGACAAAGAGGCACGATGAAGAAATATTTAAGATTCATGTATGTTATTCTATTGCAACTAAACCGTTGAGACGGATGAAAGCCTTGCGCAAGTCTGGTAAGGTTCAGCTTGATTCTCACGCTCGCTACTTCACTGTAAAACCGATCGTCCTAGTCACAACCCTTGGACCTAGGGATATCCCCAACGTGGCTCCAAAGACTCAATGTATGGATGTTGGAAGAGATGAAGATTACTTTGCGTTTGTCTGCACACCAAAACACCATACGTATCAGAACGCGAAGGCTAACGGGGAGTTTGTGGTGAACTATCCCGGTCCAGAGTTGATCCATAAAGTTTCTGCCGCGAGCCAATTTGCTGAGAACGTGGATGAAATCGCTTTAGCGGGGTTGACGAGTATTCCATCATTGGTTGTTAAGCCTCCTCGAATTAAAGAGTGCAGAGTGCACTTGGAATGCATGGTGGAAGAAGTCAAGGATCTCGATGCCGCAAGTATCATTTTAGGCAAGATCGTAGCAAGGTCGGCTAATAAAGAAGTGTCCTTCGAGCGAGGAAAGGCTGAAGAAAGTATAAATCTACTATTCAATTATCCTCTTCTGGCATATGTCTATCCCAACCACTACACTACCATTAGAGCAGCAACCGAGTTCACCTTCCCAAAGAACTACAAACCATGAAAGAGGGCATAATCCGCCTCCGGGAGGCTAGTTTTGAGTATGACACAGAAGTGGACTGCTGCAAAATCTTCGGGAGACGTAAATGAAAAAACCACTATGACTCATCCGAAGAGCGGCATGATTTGGTTGAACATGGGTCAGATACTGCGCGTGCACGCGAAGAACCATCCGAGCAAGGTTGCCCTGAAGGACTGGCGTGGGAGGGCTTTGACTTATCAAGAGTTGGAGTCTAGGACGAACAGGCTGGCGAACGGTTTGCTGGGTTTGGGTTTGCGCAAGGGCGACAGGGTGGCTGTCATGCTCTACAACTGCGCCGAGTTCGTTGAAATCGACTGCGCCATGGCTAAGGCTGGGCTGGTTGTCGTGCCGATCAACTGGCGATACATTGACAAGGAAGTAGCCTACGTGGTGGACAATTCAGACGCCAAAGCATTGATTGTTGGCGAAGACTTCGTTGGCTGCATCGACGGGATTCGTGGGGGCTTTGAGAAGGTGGGCACAGATAATTATGTTTCTCTTGGTTCAAAGAGGTTGGAGGGTTACGTCGACTATGAAAGTCTCATTGCGGAGTCGCCCGATGTCCCGCCAGACGTGAAGGTTGATGGCGGAGACACGTGGTTTCAGATCTACACCTCTGGGACGACTGGTGTTCCCAAGGGTGTGGTGCGCTCGCATCAGTCGTATATCGCCTTCTACCTGATTAATGCTGTTGAGTTTGGTTTTTCAGAGAGAGACAAGGGGATGATTGTTATGCCCTTGTATCACGTGAACTCTACTTTTTACGGTCCCCTGTTCCTGTATATCGGCGCTTCTCTGTTCGTTGGGCGTGACAAGCGCTTCGACCCTGTCGAGTTGCTGCGCACCTTCAGCGAGGAGAAGATAACTTTCACCTCTCTGATTCCAACTCACTACAACTTGATTTTGAACGTGCCCGAAGAGGTGCGCACAAAGTTTGACGTGAGTTCAGTGCGTAAGTTGCTGTGTTCTTCGGCGCCCGCAAGGGTTCACGTGAAGAAGGGGATTCTGCAGTGCTTCCCAAACGTGGAGTTGTTTGAGGCTTACGGCTCAACCGAGGCAGGATTAGTGACCCTGCTCAGACCAGAAGACCAGTTGCGCAAGCCCGGCTCAATTGGCAAAGAATGCTTAGGGACGGACGAGTTGAGGCTGTTGGACGAGAGCTGGAAGGAGGTGGCAGTTAACGAGGTTGGCGAGTTGTACTCGCGTGGACCCATGATGTTTGATGAGTATTACAAGCTGCCCGAGAAGACTGAGGCTTCGTTTAGGGAGGGAGGCTACTTCACGGCTCGGGACATGGCGAAGAAGGACGAGGAGGGCTACTACTATCTGGTCGACCGCAAAGACAACATGATAATAACGGGCGGGGAGCACGTCTATCCCTCTGAGGTTGAGGCAATCATAAGTCAACATCCAAAGGTGTTTGATGTGGCTGTTATCGGCGTGCCAGACGACCTCTGGGGAGAAGCCGTCAAAGCGGTAGTCATAGTGAAAGAAAGAGAAACAGCAACTCCGCAAGAGATTATCGAGTGGTGCAAGGGAAAGATGGCGGGATACAAAAAACCAAAGATGGTGGACTTCATCCCACCAGAAGAGATGCCCAGAACAACAACTGGGAAAATTCTTCATAGAAAACTACGGGAGCGATACGCTCAACCCCTTTAACGGCTATCTATTTAATCAACATGACCTCCCCTCCCGTAGGTAGGGGATCTCACACGCGCAAATGGAGCCCTCTCAACAATAAAAAACGAAAACACAGACATGGCAATCTTCTACAGCCTTTCGATGCAGCCAGGGTGAATGTCGCCTGGGTAGTCGTGGTGGTAGAGGTAGATCTTGCCCTCCTCCAAGTCGACCTCCACGCGGTCGTGCGCTCTCTGACGAGTCAACAGGTTCGAGTAGCTGTCGTAATCCGAAATCTGAATCGTCTTGAGCGTCTTCTCCTCGGTTCTGAGCGGCTTGTCGCAGACCTCGCAGAGTTTCTCATCAACACGTATCTCAGTGAACGTCTTATCCCTCATCTCTTCGTACGTCACTGATGACAATGGTCTCCTCAAGGTGCATCACTCAGTTTCATAAGAAGCCGGAGAACGCTAATCAGTCTTTCTACGATAACTTGCCTTCACTGCCAGTTTCAGCGCCATCTCAGAAGCCCTAGGCAGTGCCCGCCTCACGGAATCGGACAGCCCAGGGCTGACGGCGTCTGGTAGTCGCTCCGCTTGACAAGCCAGAATGATAACCTCAACGCCCATCTGGTCTCTCAGTTCCTTCAAGAGGTTCGTGGCAGGGAACAGGTGCAGCGAGAAATCCGTGACCTTGTTCGCTGGCAACTCGTCTATCGACAACTCGAAGACTTCTCCAGGCTTCCTCTTCACGTCGACCGCGTCGAGGACAATTATCCTTTCGGGCTTCACTTGACTCAGGGCCACGGTGAAGAGTACGTCTCCGGCTCCAATTCCTACATCCATGACGGAGACGTCGTCTGGAATCCCATAATTCTTCAGCATATAGTCAGCCACCGCCGGACCGAAGCCGTCGTCACCGAACAAGGTGTTGCCAACGCCTAGAACGAGCACGCGCTTCTTGACGTATTCTGGCACGCTTTCCTCAGACGTATTGGCTCCCACCAGCACGATCTTTCGATGTTTGAATTAGATAATTGTATGAGTAAAAACTAGTAAATCATATATAATTGGTTTCTCGTTCTCATTCTGTTCGGTGAGAGGTTTGAGTTTCGCTGTCAAGGGAACGCAGTATCGGGTGAGCACGCCCAACCTCGAAGGCGTCAAGGATTTCCCCTACATCTTCAAGTGGGCTAAGCTTCCAGGCAAAACAGTAGCAGTATCCAGAGTCATAGTGACGCTCATAAACCCCATCGAAAAGAACGAGGCGGAGATAGTCTTCAGCGTCTTCAGCGCCGCGGAGAGCTTCAGCAGAACCTTCCACTCCGTCAGTGACCTCCTGAGGGCTTGCGACCAAGTCGAGACACAGACGATAGTAAAGGAATCCGTGTCAAAGTTCCACTTCGAGATCAAGCCCCCAGTGATTCTGGCAAACAAGAACGACCGAATTGAACTTCACGTAAAGAGGAGACCAAACCTAGCCGAAGAAAACTACGCCATGTGTGAGGGCTGGATGAACGACACAGAGGAAGTCACGGTGAAAGAGATCCTGCGCCCACCAATCGACGTGAAGGAAGACACAACGGTGAGCGAAGCCGCCAAGTTGATGACTCAAAACAAGGTTGGCTACTTACTAGTGAGGAGAGACGAAGACGCTCTGTTGGGTCCCACCGCGGGCATAATCACAGAAGCCGACATGCTCGAGAAGGTTCTCAACAAAGGACTAAACCCCAAAAAGACCACAGTGAAGGACATCATGACCACCCCGATAATAACAGTTGACAGCAAAACAAGCCTAGACGAAGCCGTAGAGATGATGATTAAGAAGAATATTCGGAGGCTTCCCATAGAGGAAAAGGGAAGGATAATAGGCATAATCGTCGACAGAGACATAGTCAGAACCGTTCCCATATACTTCAGAGGCGCGTCGAAGAAGCGCATATTCTTCCCAGAATAACTCCAAAAAGTCTAAGCGGATAGTTCTTCTTCAACAAGACCAGATTGTTCTGTTCGAATTCCGAATCCGACTAAGACACAATAAATATTTGTCACCTTCGGAGTCTGAACCAGATTGTTGAGCGGTGTTGCTGAAGCGGTGAGTTATAAGTGAGAAGATTCGGCGAGTTGTTGTCTGAGAGCGTGTATGTCACGATGAGGCAGGTT
>Ga0315306_10000156_pt1 | contig 32139 bp, 29 predicted proteins | sample TDP1_MG_FD_203803 | JGI IMG/M metagenome (GOLD analysis project Ga0315306, IMG submission 203803) | Freshwater sediment microbial communities from Lake Towuti, South Sulawesi, Indonesia - TDP1 | ecosystem: Environmental > Aquatic > Freshwater > Lake > Sediment | place: Indonesia: South Sulawesi... | reverse complement strand
CACCTGTTCAAACCCACGTACAGAAAAGATGTGATCGACGAAATCCAACAAAACGTGGACGCCAACTGGAACAGAATCCTAAAACTCTGCGCGAATTAGCAGAATAGCGTAAGACTACAACACGACAATCACTGCTACATCGCAAACATTAGTGCCGGTTGGACCAGTAAAGACAAGGTCGCCCAGCTTCGAGAAGAACGTGTAAGAATCATTGTTTGCCAAATATTCTCGTGGATTCAGTCCCACATCATGAGCACGCTGTAGAGTTCTCCCATCAACTATGGCTCCAGCAGCATCAGTTGGTCCATCAACACCATCCGTGCTCACAGAGGCTGTGACTACTCCGTCCATGTTGCCTATTTTCAACGCGGCTCCAAGCGCGATTTCCTGGTTTCTTCCGCCCTTCCCATTGCCCACAACTGTCACAGTGGTTTCTCCTCCTGCAACAATACCAGCTGGTTTCGGAACAGGGTTTCCAGAAGCCACGATCTCTTTTGCCATTGAAGCCAACATCGTGCCCACATCTCTCGCCTGTCCTTCAAGCGTTGACGTGAGAAGCAAAGAGTTGAGCCGCGCCTTCCTAAAAGCAGTGTAGGCGGCTTGGCTGGCTGTGAAATTATTTCCAATGACGATGTTGTGCACTTTCTTGAAAACTCTGTCTCCTGGCTTCGGAGTCTCGGGAATCAAACCTTTCTCGCCATCGGTTAAGAGCTTTCTAACCGAATCTGGAGTAGTGTTCCAGAGCCCTTGATGCTTCAGGATTTCGATGGCATCCTTGAAAGTGGTTGTATCAGGCACAGTTGGACCCGACGCTATGAAGTCAAGCGGGTCTCCAACAACATCAGAAAGAATCAGATTGATAATGGTTGCAGGGTGTGCCTCTTTTGCAAGCCAACCACCCTTAAGCCCTGAAATATGCTTACGCACCGTGTTGAACTCGTTGATTGTGGCACCTGACTTCAGCAACGCATCCGTTACCTTCTGCTTGTCTTCCAGCGAAATGCCGCTTCGAGGCTGAGGCATCAGGCTTGAGCCACCGCCCGAAATCAAGCAGATTACAAGGTCATTCTTCTCTGCTTTGCCGACTATGTCTAGCATGCGGCTTGCGCCCTTAACGCCTGACTCGTCTGGAATTGGATGGCTGGCGCGTTGTAGCTTCACTTTACCAGTCTTGTAGGACGCGCTGGAGTAGGGAACATTCACAGCGCCTTCTTTGATACGGCTGCCCAAGACTTCGACAAGAGCCTCAGCCATAGGTCCGCAGGCTTTGCCGCCGCCAACAACATAAATCCTCCTGAATTTGTCTAAGTCGAATGTGAGATTCTCAATCTTGAGCGTGTTGCCCTTAACTTTGACTTTCGACTTGATTATGACCTTTGGATCTACTGCCTCTAAGGCAGCGTTGAGAGCGGTTATGGCTAAATGCCTAGCCTTCCTGTCAAGGCTTGAACCGGCATTCTTCAACAGTTCATCTGCATTCTTTATCGTTGCCATTCTTAGACTCTCACTCTCTTGTGTTTTGCTGAGCGAAGAGTCATTATGGCTTGTCGCAAACGTAATAAGTTTGCGTGCATCATACACAACGAACTCAAAATTGAGAAGAGATGTGGGAACTTGCCTAAACCCAAAGTCTACGTTACACGCGATATGCCTGAACGAGGCCTACGCATCATCAAGGAGAAGTTCGACGCCGAAATATGGCCTGAATACGCACCTCCACCCAAAAAAGTCATAATTGAAAAAGCCGCCAAGCTTGACGCCCTAGCCACACTCCTGTCGGACAAGATAGACGCTGAAGTATTCGACGCGGCACCGAACCTTGAGATTGTTGCCCAGATGGCTGTTGGATTCGACAACATCGACCTTGCAGAAGCCACAAAACGAGGAATATACGTTACAAACACTCCAGGAGTGCTCACTGAAACCACAGCTGACTTCGCTTGGACGCTACTGATGGCTGTGGCACGAAGAATCGTGGAAGGCGACAAATATGTCCGCACGGGACAGTGGAAAGTGGGCTGGCACCCAATGATGCTTCAGGGAAGAGACATCTACGGAGCAACACTAGGCATTGTTGGTCTTGGAAGAATAGGATGCGCCATAGCCAAACGAGCCAAAGGCTTCGACATGAGAGTGCTCTACAATGATGTCATAAGAAGACCAGACTTCGAAAAAGAATACGGCATAGAATTCGTCGACGTTGACTATCTCTTCAAAAACGCCGATTTCATAACGGTTAACGTGCCGCTTATGAAAGAAACGTATCACCTAATCGATGAAAAGAAGCTTAAAATGATGAAGAAAACAGCCTACATCATCAACAACGCTCGCGGACCAGTGGTCGACGAGAAAGCACTGTACAAAGCATTGAAGGAAGAATGGATAGCCGGGGCTGGACTAGACGTTTTCGAACAGGAGCCCACATCGATGGACAATCCCTTGTTAAAACTTGATAACGTGGTTGTTGCACCTCATATATCAAGCGCCAGCTACGAAACTCGGTCAAAAATGGCAGAAATGACAGCAGAAAACTTGGTTGCATTCTTCGAGGGAAAGACTCCGCCAAACCTGGTCAACACCGACGTTCTGAAGGTTAAGAAGAAATAGAGCCGAAGAAAGCCTTTAAGACAACTTCTGTAGCTTGGCAGTGAAAACTGCAAACGTTAAATAGCTTATCTTAGTTCTACTGAGGCTTCTAGGTGATCACGTTGACACAAGTATTCGCCAAGAGAATGAATGGATTAGGCACCGAAACAGCATTTGAAGTGCTGGCTAAAGCCAAGGCGCTCGAGAAGCAAGGGCGCGACATAGTTCACTTGGAAATCGGCGAGCCAGACTTCGACACACCTAGCAATATAAAAGAAGCAGCCATCAAAGCCATGAAAGCAGGTTACACACATTATGTTCCTGCTGCTGGCATTCCTGAGCTGAGAACGGCCATAGCAGAGTATCTTTCAAAAAGCCGCGGCATCAACCTTGACCCAGACGAAGTTGTTGTTACACCTGGTGCTAAACCGATAATATTCTTCAGCATATTAGCCTGCGCGGAGCTAGGAGACGAGGTTCTATATCCAAACCCTGGGTTTCCAATATATGAATCTATGGTGAATTTTGTCGGCGCCAAGCCTATTCCTATGCCGTTAAAAGAGGAAAACGACTTCGCCATCGACAACGACGACATAGCCAACAAGATAACAAAGAAGACGAAGATGATAATTCTCAACTCGCCTGAAAACCCAACTGGCGGCGTGCTCACTAAAGATAACTTAGAAGTGATAGCTGACCGAATAAAGGGCAGAAGCGACGTCTTTGTGTTGACAGACGAAGTCTACAGTCAAATCATTTACGAGGGCAAACACCTGAGCATTGCGTCGCTACCGGGCATGAAGGACAGAACCATATTACTCGATGGATTCTCGAAAACATATGCTATGACAGGCTGGCGACTCGGATACGCAGCCATGCGCAAGGACTTAGCTCAGAAAGTAACGCAACTGATGATCAACTCCAACTCATGCACGTGCGCCTTCACACAGATGGCAGGCGTCGAAGCCCTGCGCGGCCCACAAGACGAAGCTAAGAAGTTCGTCGAAGAGTTCAGAAGAAGACGCGAAGTCATCGTAAACGGCTTGAACAAGATCAAGGGCATCACCTGCAAGAAACCTCATGGCGCGTTCTACGTATTTCCAAACGTCAAAAGCTTCGGAATTGAAGCAAAGAAACTTGCAGAGCACATTCTTCAAGACGCCGGTGTAGCAGTGTTATCTGGAACCGCCTTCGGCTCGTACGGAGAAGGCTACCTCAGATTATCCTTTGCAAACTCGGTAGAAAACATGAAGAAAGCCACAGACAGAATCTCAGAATCTCTAAAGAAACTTTAAGAGCGCTTAGATTAGAAGAGCAGAAGCAAAGCAGCTAGAACAGCGCTTGCAAGTGGAAAGATCAAGATAGCCAGCTTTGTAGCTCTTTTCACGGCTTTATCCACCAGCGTGGACATTGCTGCTATCTGCTGCTCGCCTATGACCTTGACATTTGAAACAGTGTCCGTCGCCCACGCGGCTTCAGCTGCCTCTAAATCCTCGATCGCGGTCATCGCGGCCCGTTTAACATAGCCGATTAGGATGTCATGATCAATGGCTTCGCCGACTGGATGATAGCCGCGAGCGTTTAGAATAACCGCATTGACCATGTGGGTGTCTGTGGTGAAAACCTCGCCTCCACCTATACCGATCTCGGCTAGAGCTGCAAGAATCTTTTCACGAAGCCCAGTGACCATATTGTTACCGTCAATTGTGACATAAGCTACCATATGATCTCCTGTTTTCACTACGAGGACGGCTATGCCTCCAGGTCCTAGGCCTTCCCTCAAGCCAAATCCTTCGGGCGTCACTCGCGCAACCCCAGCTTGAAACTCAGCCCGCTTGAGTTTGGAGGCTTTTTCAAGGCTTGCTAATGCTGCTTCTTCCAACGGTTTGACTGCTTCGTCGACTTTGAACGGTCCGTTGATGCTGTTGTGAGCGTCTATAGCGATGGCTGTAGAAAGCCTGCTTTCCTTTGCCGCGTTTATGATCGCGTGATTCAGCTCAGGAGGCAAGTCCTCCATGGTTTCAGGCGCCAGTGTCAGCGTTAACAGGGCGCAGCCGTTGAACACTTGACAGCCTACGCTGGCCCCATTTCTTTTGATATGCAAGAAAGGTGTTGCATCCGCTCCGAACCGTGAGACTTCGGTCAGTTTTAGGGTTCTTTCAAGCACCAGTTGATTTTCACCTTGAGTGGCAAGGTCAAGGTTGTGTCCTGAAAGCCCGTGTGGAACCATAACTGTGCAGTTTTCGAATTTGTCTTCAACTGCCTTTTGGATTAAGTATGGTAGTCCACTACTTCCAATGTTCTTGAATGGCCCAGGATGGAAAGCGGGAACAATCATGATGGCCTTAACAATGCCCTTGTTGTTGCGAAACGACAGCACCGACACTTGTATCTCGCTCTCTTGACTGAACAGCTCAAACAATCGCTCGAAAGGCGCGTTCAGATCTTCGGTCCAATTAGCCAGGAAGGCTTTCAACACTGAGAAGGAACTCACACCTAAGATTGCCACGCCAACCCGGTTTATTGAGTACACATAAGCAGAAACTGCTGTTGTGGTGACAGTTACTGAGAGAACGAAGAAAGCCCACAAAGGCAAGTCTAGACCGAACGAGCCCGTCGCCGACGCTGTATAGACCACAGGGACCATATACAAAAACGGCTGCAACCCCACGAAAACAACAACCTTCACTAATGCTGCAAACGACACAGCCAAGAACACGAGGAGGCGCAGAGCCAACGCAGCGCAGAATCCTAGTACGAAGAATTCGAACCAGATTCCCGGAACGAACTGGTTCGCCAGAGCGCCAACGAGGATAAGGACAAGCCATCCTAAGAGAGAGTAGACGGATAAGGCTGTACAGCGTCTAAAGCTGAAGACTGGGTCCTTTTTCAAGCTGCTAAAGTGTATCACGAAATCAGACGCCCCAGTCAGCATGAAGAAAGATGTTCCAAGAGCTAAACCCAAAATCAGCCCATATGGCTGTACCAATCGAAGAGTTGTGGTTGTTAGAATACCGCTCAGCAATGACGCTGCGAAGAGTTCAATTAGCAGTGTTCTATGTGATGGCAACGTGAACAACGCGGAGTAGCGTTTCACCGTTTTGTCGATGTATTCGTTCATGGATTTTTTCGCAGTCAATGCTCATTCTCCGATTTGAAGGGTTAGTCATAGCATCCAAGGATATTCAAAAAGGTTACTGGACGTTCAGCAATGGCGCCATGGACAGTGTTTGCGCTGTTTTATCACAAGCGGCACCCTGTTATCGGATTCTTTTGCTTGGAAAAACGCTAAAACTGAGCAGGCTTCGGCGGCAACCTGGCTGAATTTTGCTATCATAAACTTCCTATTTGCCGGCTTGTGTAGGGCTACTCCCGTTGAGATAGAGTTTTATGCTAGGTAAGTAGCAGTTATTTATCTGCTGGTTGTTATGTCCGAAAGCGGCAACGTCCCGCCGGGCGTATTCCACATGCTCGAGAAAAACGTGGGACGCCGAGTGCTGGTCATCGTTGAGCCTCAATACGGCTACGAAGGGGTATTAGCCGCTGTCACGTATGAGCCTCCAGGCATATGGCTGTCCAACGCCTTCGCGGTTGTTCTACGCGCAACGATTGCTCAACCTTTTCCACAAGTCGTCAGCCGAGAGGATAAAAGCGAAATCTTTGTGAATGTGCGCAATATTCAGCGGCTTGAGGTTCTGCACAAGAGCAAATAGATCAGGTCCAGAGAAAAAAGCGCGGGCATTCTTCTGAAACAAGTGAGAGGAAGAACATCAACTGATTTTTAACAGATCCCGCACAACCGTTCGATTTAGAGCCTAGAGGATATAAAGTAATTCCGGTTCATCAGCAAATCCTGTTTCGCTAGGCAAAGAATATTCTGCCAATTATTGCCGCGAGGATAAGTGACACTGCTAACACAACTATGATTTCAGGTCTGATCTTGATTCCCTGGGTTTCTTCTTCAAAGAAACGCAGTAGCCCAGCGCTTGCTGCAGGCATAGGTGAACTTCTTTCACGCCTCTTTTCTCTTCGAGTCAAAGGGCATCAACCTTAGGTTCCACTCAAATTGGCTGTATTGGATTTAATTAACGTTGCGTCACTAAGCCCGAAACAGCGCAGGCACTCACCCAAAAAGATCCTGTCTGCAGAGGACTTCTACGAAGTTGTTGTCGGCGCCAAATGCGGCATTTCAACAACAGTTGAACTGCCGACGCGCGCGCAACCATTGACTTATGCATTTGTTGCTAAAGTTTTATCTTGCTCGTTGCTGGTGATTATAGGGTTTCCTAGAGGTGTCTATGTAATGTTGGCTCGTGAAGCCTACGACAAAGCGCTTGCATTGTTGCAGCAGCATCATAAATGGTTTCAAGAGTCTATTCCGCTAATCGCCAGCGAAAATGTGCCCAGCCCAGCGGTTCGAGAAGCCTTGATGAGTGATTTCGGAAACCGCTACGCCGAAGGCTGGCCTGGCGAACGCGTTTACGCAGGTTGCGTCTATATAGACCAAGTTGAACTTGTCTGCACCGATCTGATGAAGCGCTTGTTTAAGGCAGAGTTTGTGGATGTTCGCCCTATCTCAGGCGTGGTTGCCAACCTAGTTTTGTACACGGCTTTTACTGAGCCTGGCGACGTTATGATGGCATTGTCCATTCCGAGCGGTGGACACATAACTATGGGCAAGAAGGAGCTGGGCGGAACTGCTGGCGCGGTGCATGGCTTAGTGGTGGAATACTTGCCTCTAAACTACAAGGAAATGAATGTTGACGTTGAGAAGGCGAAAGAGAGAATCAGCAAACTGGTGAAAGAGGGCAAACCTCCCAAACTTGTAATGTTCGGCGGCAGCGTTTTCCCATTTCCGCACCCAGTCAAGGAGTTAGCATCTACTGTTCACGATGTTGGTGCTTCAGTCGGCTACGACGCGGCGCACGTCGCTGGTTTAATCGCAGGCGGCGTGTTTCAAGATCCGCTACGCGATGGCGCTGACGCAGTGACAATGAGCACACACAAGACTTTCTTCGGTCCGCAGCATGGTGGCGTCTTGTCTTGGAACAAGTACGCGGACAAGATTAAACGCGCGACTTTTCCAGGCATGGTTAGCAATCATCATCTGCACGCTCTAGCCGGTGTAACAATAGCCTGTGCCGAAATGCTGCAGTTTGGACCAGACTATGTGCACCAAATCGTCAAGAATTCCAAGGCTTTGGGGCAGGCTTTGCATGAGCGTGGCTTCAACGTGCTGGCTGAACACAAAGGCTTCACTGAATCTCACGTAATCATCATCGACGTAACTAAGCAAGGCGACGGCGGAACAATTGAAGGACAGTTAGAAAAGGCGAATGTAATCATCAATAGGAACCTTCTCCCATGGGACATCAAAGAAGGACGCCACTTCCAGCATCCAGGTGGAATACGGCTGGGAACGTCAGAAGTCACAAGGCTTGGAATGAAAGAAAACGAGATGAAGGAAATAGCAGAGTTCATAGAGAGAGTGGTCATCGACAAGGAAGACGTGAACCGAGTGAAGGTCGACGTGGCGGAGTTCAGGAAAGACTATCAAAGGGTGCACTACTGCTTTGAAAACGCAACAGAAGCCTACAAGTACATCAAAATCCGCTGAACAAGCGACTATATGGACGATTGGACACAGCAACAGATCGAAAGAAATGTTTCTTGGACTACTGCAAGAACACGGCATTCAAGTCCTCGTCGATGTACGTAGTTTTCCAACATCCAAAATCCCACATTTCAAACGAGAAGAGATAGAGCATTAGTTGCCACAGAGCGGCGTAGAATACTTATGGCTGGGAAAAGAACTAGGCGGCTACCGTTCAGGCGGATACCAGAGACATATGAAAACCAAGCTGTTTAAAGATGGAATCAAAAGACTGCTGGAAATAGCAGCAAAAAAGAGAACGTGTATCATGTGCATGGAATCTAACCCAAGATACTGCCATCGCCGTTTTATCTCGGCGCACTTGAAGACAAGAGGCGTCAGGGTTATCCATATTGTTGCGCCCGGGCAGATCAGCCTTCTTGCGTTCTAAGTCTGTTATCATGAGCTGAGCTGCTTCTCTTCCTAAACCACGCTCACCCAGTTTGTTACGGTGTGCAGAATGCTTGGTCCAAGAATATTTCGTGTTCTTAACATGAGGAATCCCATCAACAATGAGAAGGGCATCAATGATAGTGCACTAATTAACGCCTGCAAAGGGTCAAGCCCAAGGGCGAAGATTCTCTGAGGAAGGTGGACAAGAGCCATAATCGTGCTTGCAAGGACCAGCCCTCTTATGTCTCCTAGCCAGAAAGAGCAACGAAGCTGAAGAAAACCTCGAAACAATAGCTCTTCTCCAAAACCTACTGCCAGATAATATACGAAGGCATAGAGGGTATTACCGCTATAGAAGTTACTCAGAAACTGTTCCGGAGTTGTGCTCAAGATTATGACTAATATGGAGAGCGCAATTCCAACCGCAAAAGAGAGGCGCATATTCTTTTTTGTGATTCCGACGGTTTCGAAGCCTTGTTTCCGAATTTTTAAGATGATGGAGACTGGAATGAAAGACATTGCTGCGTACACGCCCCACTGTGACAAAGCTCTTCTAATGTCGAACTGCTCCGGAGTCCCCAATGGACCACCGGTGCTCCGAACTAAGAATGAGAAGACAACAGCGATTATCAGAAATAGACCCACAACGTATCCGACTGCTAAGACAGTGTCTCTCTGAGGGGCAGTGAACTTGATCTCCAGATCCTTAGGCTTATAGAATCTAGTTACGAGCCATATCAACAAGAAAAAAGCAGCTGTGAAAACTATCTGCATCAAGAACTGCAATACTTCATCGGGCATATGATGAACTCAGAGCCGGCTAAGAAATAAAAGTTTCCTGAGGAAAGAGGTTAATAAGCCAGCCTCAATGCTGAGGGTTACGGTGTCTCTGCATTACTTCTAGATCTCCTTGCACATCCAGACAGCTGTTGTTTTCCTTTGAACCCATTCTTGTTCCAGAAGTTGACTGCTCGCGGAAAGTCCTGTCGAACGTGAAGATTAACAAAGAACACGCCACGCGCCTTCAGAGAAGATGTACACTGTTCTAGCAATTGCTGTCCAATTCCTCTGCCCCTATACTCAAGTGTGACAACTAGGCAGTCTATGTAAGCAGCGCCCTGTTCCGGGTCGTTTGACTTTGCCGCTATAAACCCACTCGGGTTTCATCAACCTCGGCTATTAGAAGCACATCTTCGGAACGCGTAGCATGCCAGTTTTGAACCGCCCTTTCAGAATACGTCAGTCCACCTACATGCAACTCTTCAGTGTTCCGAAGCATAGTGTACACATGATCTGCGTCGCTCTGCAAAAAAAGACCGTACATGAGCCTTGAGCACGTGTTTTCCCTTCTTCCTATAAATGCTAGAACGTAGTTTCATTTAGAAATATCGAGGGCTTGGCAGATGCGCATTCAAGAGTTTCAACATATGATGGAGCGAATCTACTTCCACCGCGATTCACAGCGCGGCAAACTCGGCACATACGACTGGTTGAAAGAAGAGGTTGAAGAATTGGGCGAAGCATTAGAGGAGAATGACCAGAAGGCTTTGGAAGACGAGTTTGCAGATGTCCTAGCTTGGCTCGCTTCACTCGCCAATGTCGTCAAAGTAGACTTGGAGAAAGCAGCGATGTCGAAATATGACAACAGGTGTCCAAGGTGTCGAAAAACCGCTTGTGAATGCCGTCTTTCAAAATGAGTTCAACCCGTGCCCTATGTTGCCAGTTTAGAGTCATATCCGGGTCAATCGACCAACCGTTGTTGACCCGCCCCTGTTAGCTGCCATACATAAGGCTTCTTGCCACTTTTCTTGACAACTACTCGTTCATCAAGAAGCAGATGCAAATGGTGAACAACAACGCCGTAGCTAAGCCCGCTTGAACTCACCAAACCTTTAACATCAGACTCTTTCCTCTCCAAAATCTGCAGTATCCGAGTCCTAGCGATCAGACCCAAACGTACATTGCGCTTCAGCGACAAGAAAGCCCGGGGATGAAAAACCCGCTTCAACCGTTATCACATCCTCTTATGCCACAAAATCCTTCAAACTGATCTGTTTTGGCTTTTTACCCTCGAATATAGAATCGATTTCTTCGCGCACCATGACCAAGCGCTGCGAGTAGTGAGGTGGCAGATTGTACTTCTGAATCAAGTGCTCAGCCGCGTCCAAATATTTCTCGATGCCGCCGCGATAAACCGTCAGAGCCAAATCGCCACCGCACTCCGGACACCTGCCCTTCAACGGCATACGCCTGAACTTCTTATTACAGCCCTTGCAACGGAAACCCTGTGTTGAGAAAGCACGCAGGTTGCCGGCAATGTCACGCATGAAGTGGGTTGTGAGAACTTTCCACGCAACTCGCCTTGCATCAACCGCGTCGATTTTCTCAGCTAGGCTTAGTTGGGTGTTCAGCTTGTCTATCATTCTGGTCAATTTCTTGTACATGCTTTCTGCGTTGCCCATGTTTATGTCTGAGACGGACATTGTGTATCCGTAGCCTTCAAACTGACTTTCCAGACCTAAACGATGCTCGATCAAGTCGATCAATCCACCCACGCTGTGAGGTGAAACACGCTGCAACGTCTTCTCATAGAACTCTAGAGGATAAGCAGAAGCCACATCAACTTCATGAGCTTGGCGCTGAACTTCAAGAGGATTCACAGCGGGAATGACGAACAAAGGAGCATCCATTATTCCCCCGATCTGAGCTGGCAAGTAAACCTTTGAGAAGTTCAAAATCGTGTCTAGTGCCAACATCAAGGTGTCCTCGTCTCCGTCGCAGTCACGTCGCTTCGCTGAATGCCAAAGCGGATGAGCATAGCAGAGGCTCAGATCTGTGAAGCCTATTATTCTGCCGAGAATACCGACCGATGTGTGAGGCGCCAAACCTATGACTAGATGCCCGACTAAGTCGTCAACGCCTTGAACACTGTAATACCCCTTGAGACCATACACTTTCTCTAACAGTTCATCCACAAAACTGGCTACTTGAACAAAGTAGTTGGCACACCTTCTCGGTATGATGATGTCTTGCACTTTCAACTCGCAAATTTGATTCCGCTGATTTAAGGGCTCGCTGTGGTGATCATAGAGATAGCCCAGCTCTCGAAGCTTTTCAATTGCCACGCCGGCCTCCACAGGTTTGAAATGAGTTAACGGCGCATTTGTGGCGTCGAATCTCATGGTGCCATCCTTGAATACTGAGAGGTCGTGCTTAGCCCTTAAAATCCCCTTCTCCAATATTTCAGGCGTTTTGGTTTCGTTCGTTAACCCTTTGACGCCTTTCACCAAATCTGGCTGCGAAACACTCAGTCTTTCACAGGCTTCATTCATTAGTCGTCTCAAATCCACCACCTGTTTCTCAAAGCTTCTTGCAGAGGCTCCGCAAGCCGGGCACACATTTTCTTTCACGACTCGCTTGCACTGCGGACAAAGCCTCTCAAGCACAGTTTCAACATTGCACTTTGGGCATAACAGCCTGAAAGTCAACTCACGGCATATTGGACACCGTCGCCTAATCAGGTCCACGGAAATATTGCCCTTCGCCACTGCATCGATCAGATTGCGATGCGTGCCACCAGACAATCCGACTGGAAACAGCGCATGAACTAAAGGCCGCATCTCCCGCCGCTTCGCCTTCTCAGGACGCCCCATTCTTGCACCAAGGAAGACTGGCGCTTTATCCCTAACGATCATGCCCGAAAGCTTCTGAATCATTCGATTAATGTCTGTGGATTCCGGATGTTTCACACTGGAAGTATTCCACCCTAGACATGTCGCAAGAACCTCAGCGTGATCACCTGAGATTAGTATCTTGTCGTCTTCCACAGCGTGTGGAACACAAAGCATTTCCAAGAGCTTCTTCACAGGCTCTTCCCTGCTACCGGATATCTCGCAGGCTATGTCGTTCTCAACTTTGATCTGCGAGCCCGTAAGCCAAATCCGCAGATGGTTCAACTCTTCTGACGAGAGGCTTTTCCAGAAATATGTGTAGCTTGGGTGGAGTGGAATGTGAAGGCTTGAGGACAAGGTCAAAGCTTCATGACCGCTTATGGACGTGGCTAGACTGTCATTCATGAGACCGCCAAGTCGAGCAGGAGAAAGCTGCAGTCTCGAAGCTGCCCCTTCCAGGTTGCCCTCAAAATGCTGCTGAATGGCAACTCTTAGCTCTTGAGCCCACCATTCCTCAGTTATGCCTGCGGGATACAGGGGCATGTTATTGTATAAGAAGTCGCCAAAGCTAACCAAGATATCGCCCACAAACAAGACACGATCAATCTGATCCTTAAGGCTCTCGAAATTTTCCGATGTCACGCGGACAACGGAGCCATCTTTAAGGCGCACAATAGGCGTTTCAATGCTGTCCACTGGAAGAACTACACCAGCTTTACCCGGAGCCTCGATTCGAAGCTGGGTACCTGCCGCCATGAAGCGCTGCAAAACTAACATTGTAACAGGATGCACACCCAAGGCTGCAAGTCCTGTGTTTCTGGCCCTTCCGTAACGAAGCCTGAAGCCACCCGACCGCGATGGAAATGAAAATACGGGTCTTCCAGCGATAACATCTTCCATGAAGCCGGCGCTCTTCTTCTCTTGAATCTGACGCACTCGTTTGAGCCAATCCCATCCTTCAATGCCAAGCTTCTCTATGACGGTCCAAGTCTTGGTGGATCGACCGATGATTCCGTCGTTGACGACTCTGAGAGCGCCTCCTCGAACACGGTTTGTCTCAATGCGAGGTAAGTTGCGGAAGGAAGAAACTTCAAACTGGTCAGATTCAATGCCTGTGACTTCAACTGGAAGCAGTTCCAAAGCGTTTCTTAATTCTTGATCTGAAACCCTGTACTGAAACCTGCCAATAGAACGCTCAAAGAGCCGCAGCTCCTCAATGAAACGCGCGATTTCATCGGGTAAAGGCTTGTATCGCTCTAATCCAAGCAATCGACGAACAAAATCCGCAACGACCAGAGTCAATGCCTGATCGGTTCCACCAGCCGAGCGTATGGGACCTGCAAAATACACAGCCAAATACTTACTCTTATCGAGGTTCTCTTTGATGGCAACGCGAGCCACGCCCTGCAAAGGCGCAGCTGTTATTCCTTCAGTTAATATAGCTAAAGCTGTCCTTACAGCTTGTTCAGCCGCCGCTTGTGCTTGTAAATGGTTGAACTTCCCGTACACAATTTCCTCTGCAACCTTGAAAGCTAATTCCTCTCTGGGCAAGGTCTTGCTCAGTTGCCGTATGCTTTCTGCCACTCCGGGTGGACCTACAAGGCCTTCAACCAGCCCTGCAAGGTCTCTGGCAATGTCTATTTCCGGATGTGCTGCTGGGTCAAGGTGTTTTTCACGTGCTTTTCTGGCGATTTCGTAGAGTTGCTGCAGTCTGCTTTCTATTGATGTAATGTAATCTCGGTGTGCTTTGCTCGCTGTGATGCTCACGGGGTTCCTCCAGCACGAAGCTTGCGACTACTTACTTCTGACGCAGCTTACTAGTTCCTTCAGTTTGGTTTTTGTGCCTTCTTCAGTTACGTTTCCAGTGACCACTAGGTCAGCTCCAGCGTCTACAACCTCCTTCACCCGATCTTTGGTTCTTATTCCTCCTCCGACAATCAGGGGAACGCCAATAGCCTTCTTCACCATCTTAATCATGCTAGGAGGTACAGACTTCTTCGCTCCGGAGCCGCCTTCTAAATATATGAAGTGCATTCCCAAGTACTCAGCCGCCAATGCATGGGCAACCGCAAGCTCTGGCTGGTCAAAGGGAACGGGAAAGGCACGTCCGATAAGACTTGCTGCGCCGCCTTCGCCGACAATAATATAGCCTAACGGAATGGGTTCTAAACCGAACTTCTTGACTAAGGGTGCGCCTAGGACATGGGCGCCTATTATGAAGTAAGGATCTGAGGAGTTGAGAAGCGACATGAACCATATTGCGTCGGCATGTCGACAGATGCCAGTGATGTTGTTCGGAAAAAGAATCACAGGGATCTTCACTGTTTTCTTTATGGCTTTCACTGTTTCTTCCAGTTGCCCGGTTGATGTGACCGTGGAGCCCCCAACCATTATCCCAGCTGTTCCATCGTTCTCGGCTTCGTAAGCGGTTTTTGCGGCAGCTTCCGGCGACGTTTTTTCTGGATCTAGAAGTGTGAGGTGAATTGCACCGTCTTGCTTAATTTTGGCTAGAAGGTATTTTTCTACTTGACCAGTCATGTTTGTCCCGGCTTGGATTCAGCGGCAGGCGCAGTTGTTATCGTTGCCTTTCCGGAGTACCATTGGTCCATAAACTGGCTGTACACATCAATCTCGCTGTATGCTGGTTTTGTGGGCATTTCACTCTTTAGTTGGCAACTTCCACAGCGCAGGATGGCTTTTTGCTCGCTTCTTATGAGCTCGACTCTTATGGCTTCTCTGCCACATCTTGGGCACGTGAAAACCTTGGGCAGTCTTTTCTTCGGAATGCGAACAACTTTTCTCCGTCGTCTCCCCACTCTCGCACTCTCCTAAGCCAAGTCTGTGATAGGTTACTCTGAACCAAACCTTCAGTATACATCACAACTTAAATATTTGCGCACTAACCCAAACATAAATCGTCCTCACACAAAGGCGCCTAAGGGACGTGCAGCAAAAAATGCTTCTGACAAAGGAAGCCTTGAAACTCAACTTGCCATTAACAACGACTCGCCTTAAACGTTTCATAAGAGACTACGTCAAAAAGACCAAAGCTCAAGGAGCTGTGCTGAATCTATCAGGAGGAATAGACAGCTCAACCGCAGTTGCTCTAACAACACTAGCACTGGGCAAGAACAAAGTATTAGCGCTGTCACTTCCAGAAAAAGAAACGCACAGCCCAATAGACATAAAACACACAAAAATGCTCAGTCGAAAATTCGGATTCCACCTAGAAACCATAGACATCACAAAAATACTTCAAGCCTACTACAAGGCGATTCCAGCATTCGACCCAAACGACAGATTATGCAAAGGAAACGTCAAAGCAAGAGCACGCATGATATGTCTATACTACTGTGCCAACCGCCAAAACAAAATAGTGGTGGGCGGCTCTGACAAGTCTGAAACCATGATGGGCTACTTCACAAAATGGGGCGATGTAGCAGCTGACATCTCACCACTGATGGACTTGTACAAAACACAGGTTAGACAACTCGCCGCGTACATAGGCGTTCCAAGCGAAATCATCGCAAAGCCATCAACACCTCAGCTTTGGCCTAAGCAACTCGCTGAAGACGAGCTGGGTATCACATACGAAATCCTAGACCTAATCCTTCTAGGACTCGAAAACTTCATGGCTGCAAACGAGATTGCAGAGCAGCTAAACCTCCCATTGAAACTCGTAGAAGGAGTGAAAACACGATGGTTGTCTAGTGAGCACAAGAGACGAATGCCTCTAACCATGAAAATGGGATACAGAACCATCGGAGCAGACTTTAGGCTGCCATACACACCATCGTAAACAATCGCGAAGAGGTCGAGGAGAAGAGAAAGTGTCTGACAAAATCACAGTTGCCTTAGGACAGATGTCTTGCCGAGTTGCCGACAAGAAGCACAACACACAGACCATGAAGAAGAAGATAACCCAAGCCAAGAGAATCAAGGCAGACATAATCGCCTTCCCAGAGCTCAGCCTTACAGGATACGTTGCACGAGACAGGGCATACGAGTTGGCTGAGCCTGTGCCCAACGGGCCTTCAGTGCATGAAATTGAGAAAATCGCAAAAGATGAAGGCATCCACATAATCTTTGGAATGATAGAGCGAAATGCAAAAGCGACCACCATTCTACATAACACTGCAGTTCTTGTCGGCCCCAAAGGGTACGTTGGCAAATATCGGAAGATGCATCTGCCAACCCACAGTGTTTTCGAAGAGAAGCAGTATTTCCGTCCTGGATATCAAACGCCTGTCTTTGAGACGGAAGTGGGAAAAATCGGGATCATGATTTGTTATGACGTGTACTTCCCAGAAATCACAAGACTGTTGAGCCTCAAAGGGGCCAAGCTCATCGTCTGCATCTCTGCATCACCCTCTGTTCGCCGAAGATTCTTCGAAACGTTAACAGCGGCCAGAGCTATAGAAAACACTGTCTTCCTAGCTTTTGTGAACCTTGCCGGCGTAGAAGATGGATTGCAGTTCTGGGGCGGAAGCCGAATAATAGCGCCGAGCGGAAGCGTGATTTCTGAAGCCAAGTATGATGTTGACGACTTCACGTCTGCGATAATAGACTACGCTGACATCAGCCGTGTCCAAGCGTGGGCTCCAGCCCTGCGTGATCTACGACCTGAAATTTTCACCTCACTACGAGAAGAAGCAGAGAACCTCTAAATGGAAACGTGCGCCGCAACATCACACGAAATCACAGATCATATGTGACATCACTACATCACATTCTCGTTCAAGGCGAATATTTCGCCGAAGTTGATGCTGGTTCTCTAACAAAAAGACCGATGATGGCTACATATCGATAGGCGCCTATTGCTCATACAAGGTAGTGACGACCTACCTCACGACCGTGCGATCCCCTGTTGACCATATCACATATGAATCACAATCCCCAGCTGCATCGGTAAAGCTACCACGCCATAGTGCTGCCTTACCTGTGATGTGTGATATCACATTTTCTCAATTCTCGCCAAAACATCTCTAATAGATGCGAGCTTCACTACGATTCTGTTGAAGAAAGCTTCTCAAACTCGTCGACTGAAACGTCTGGCACACAACAAGAATGGACAGGTGGAACCACGCCTCTATAAGCGCCGCTGTGGCTTAAAGCCAGCTAATCTCAGAGAGTCGGGGGAGGGATGTTACTCCATGCGAAACCTTTACATTTGTAATATTACAACCGCAATTCTTTTCCATTGATCGTATACAAAACTGTATCCAAACACACGGCATTGTTGGTGATGAGACTGTCATCCAAAGACACCATCCAGAAATGGTTGATCGGCTCAGCAAACGACCCTATAATCAAAATCCTAGTAAATAATAGCCATCTCACAAGAACACAGTTGGAAACGCTCTTAATCGACTTTTTAGCTCCAAATCTAGCTGGAAAATCATTGACAAACGAAGAAAAGGCCCTATTTCGTCTAACAAAGGCGGGAATAAGCCGCGGAGCCTTCAACCACACATTAAGGCAGGCCCGAAGAAACATCATTCAATCCATATACACTATTCTCCTACTTGGATACCTCGGAGTGTTTGAGGACACACGCCTAGACCCATACGTAGAGATGGCCAACAAACTCAAAGAATACATCAACGCCTACAAAGGCGTATTAGCGGACAATGATCTTGCGGCTGAGCACCTTCGAATTGCAACAATGCTTCGCGAAGAATTCGAGAGCATGCTGCAGAAGCTGTCAAGTTCGAGGGCGCTATCAAAAACGTGATATCACAAATCACAGCCACATCTGCCTCTGAAGAAGATCGATGGAGCATGAACGTTATTTGAACGTTGATTTAGCACAAGTTTTAACTTGCAATGTGACGTAACCTAGTCGTGTGATTTGTGATGTCACAATTCCTGAACGTGATAACGAGAGATGTTGTGATGTTACAATCCTGTTATGAATCACAGCTAAATCACACACTCATCAGCGAACACGTCTTTCTTGAAACCCCATTGGTTGTGGAGTCTCTTTTCGTGGTGTCCATGCTGTTCTTACTGCTCACAATGGCTACAATTCTGGTGTACTATAAGCGTATAAGACAGGCGTCGAAGGCTTATGAGGAAGCCAAGAACGCTGTAGGTGACATAGTCATCAGTTTCGACAAGCAGCTCAATAGGCAGGGAGAACAGCTTGGATCAACTATACAAAGGATCGAAGCACAAGCAGCAAAGAACGACAAACTTGCCAGACGGCTCGATGAACAGGAAAATCGAGTTTCTGCAAGCTTGGCAAACTTAGACTCAAAGATCACAAAACTTCCGGATGCCGAGTCAGTAAAATCCACGTTAGAGGATTTGAGCACCAAAGTTGAAGGCTTAGCCAAGGCTCAAGAAGAATGGAAGAGACGCGCCATAGCTGTAACAGACTCTCAGATTGAAGCTGTAATCCCCTTGAAACGGGAACAGGCCCTAGCTCCTTTGACAGAAACTGAACTTCGCGTGCTAGAGTTCATTGGGGCCTCTTCTTCAGGTGAAAGAACCGCGCCTGAGGTTAAGGAAATGATAAAATTAACCAGAGAACACACTGCTAGGCTGATGAAAAAGCTCTATGAAGGCGGCTACTTGGAGCGCCGCGCGCAGAAGACGCCATACACCTACAGTGTTAAAGAAGAAATGTTGAAGCTGCTGAGGAAGAGCGAGGCTAAGGCTTAGCCAAGCCCTCTTGCGTCACGTCTCCTCCTGCTTCTTTCAGCCGCCTAAGCTTTTCATCCATTTCCGCGTGTAACCTGGACGGTTGCAGTCCATAGTCTGGAGTTCCCTTTTTCTCGAGGTATTCCGGGTAGTGTGTGACTCTTATAGGTACAGCAAACCTTATTTTTGGCTCAGAGATCAGCAAGGCTTCACCCACATCAAGCATCTTGATTTCAGTGTCACTGTACTCCAAGTAAGGCGTGTTTCCGGTTAGCCATTCTCTGTCCCTGCGCAGTTCGGTTTTCATAATAACTTTAGTCCACAATTCAGCGAACACGTCAAAGTTTATTCTAGATGGTCTAGGCGTCACAGCGTTGAGTCCTACTCGATACTTGCGGTAGGTGAGGGCAATATCAGAGAATATGCCTCTAGGTTTGTTTGGATCAAGAAACTCATGCGCCTCTTCAAGTGTGATAAGTAACGTGGGTAGCTTTTGCCAGTCTTCGTAGTCCTCTTCCCATGTGCGTTTGTAGTGCTCAGCTACAGCTGAAGCCACCAGACAGACTATTCTATTCTGATCTTCTGAACGAAGCCCAGAAATGTCGACCAAGCAGGTTATTCCTCTGCATATGTTTCTTGTAATGCTCTCAACAAAAGTGTAATCAGAGGCGGGAAAGAGGTCATGCGGTAAGGATAGCAGTTTTTGCATAAGGGCTTCAACAACAACCTTTTGTGCACGCACGCCAACGTGGCCTTCAGTCCTATAAGTTTCCCGGACTTTCTCTATCCAGTCTTTGCCCAGCTGCTTGTACAATGTCCAAGCGAGTCTCTTCTGCGGGGGGTGAACCTCCGGAAAAAGAGTGTCAAGTTTTTCAGGAGTTATCGTGTACAGCCCTATCGCCATCTTTCGGTCCTTGGCGGAATAGTACTGAACTTTATTGTGGAATAAGGGGTGATCCTTCAACCCTCTTTGCGGCTTGATTTCCTTTCCCTCAAGAAGCTGGCCAGCGAAGTCAAAAATGAGGGCTACCGTTTTAGGGCTATGGTCAATAATCTGCGCATTTATGACCAATTCCGTGTTTGTCTTTCCCGAACCAGTCATTCCGAACATGCCCATCATACGAGGTATGGTATCAACATTAATCCCAGCCAGCCCCAACAATTGCTCCCCGGAACGCAGACGCCCGACTTCAAGTTCTCCAGAAAGCCTGAGAATGGAGCAATCTTCCTCGCTGGCAGTGTAGACTTTATCCCTATAATCAGGGTTGAAGGTGGGAGAACGCACCTTGTTAGCTCCCTTCTCAAGGAATAGAATGGCTTCGACGCTTCTGTAGGCCGAATAAGGCCCAAAGGCCTCTTTGCCCTCTGCCTCACGCAGTTGCTCAAGCGTCTCAAGTGTAGAGCTGCTCGCTGCGTTAACGACCCTAGCGTAGAAGCTTCTCTCGCCAGAGTCTATTCGCACAATCTGTCCGAAAGAGAGATTGATTCCTTTGTTGAGGAAGAAAGTAACAGAGTCACCCTTAGTTCCACACACAAACCCTATAGGGTCAGAACTGTCCATCCCACCACTCCCATTCGAATGCACGCTTTATTCCATGGAGCTCATCAGCGAAGCTACAGCAAAGCTCCTCCATGCGCAGGGTTTCAAGAAGCCCAGCGTTTTTCAATGCTTCCTCAATTCGGTCGTGGTAAGAGAGCAACATGGAGTCGGATGGAGCCGAAAACTCGTGTGCCAGCCATAGGGCGATGGGGTATCCTACGCACCTTGGATCTTCAGATATACAGGTCAGAGGCGCCAGTAAGTCGCTAACATTGGAGTTAGTCAGGTATTCCATAATATCGCATCGGAAGACCCGGAAGCTTTCACCGCAAAGCTTCACAACTGCGATATCTCCGTAGAGGCTTTTGTCTTTGTCAGCTTTTTTCACTGGATGGTACACCCAAGTGTCAAACGGAGCCATATTGTACGTAGTAGCTATGAAATCTCTTCCTTTCTCGTCGTGCAGTGAGGGCGAGTTTTTGCTGATGGCTAGAAGCTTGATACCGTCCTTTTCGCATTGGTCATAAAGTGACACGCGGAACTTTCTGTCTCCGCCAAAATAGCCGCCGCCATCAAGGAGAAGATACATACTACGTACATCACCATGTACGTAGTAGGGCATGGAAACCTTGCCGCAGAGTAGGTCCAAGGCGATTTGACTTTCCATCTCTATTCTGAAGTCTTGCAGGAAACTCCTACGTACATGTGCATCTCCAACAACAGTGCAAACTCTTTCGTTGTAGTTCCAATCAACATCGCGGTCTTTTACTGCGGCGTATGCTGCTCGCATCAAGTAGACGCCCCAGTTATTGGCTCTTTTGACTGTCCTTGTAGAACAATCAACAGCCAGGAAGCCTCCATGAAACCTACCTACCTTCTTTATTGGCTTTATCAAAGATTCATCTGGCTTGGTTGTGATGACTGGTTCCTCTCTGACCTCAACTCCGCCAGTGATTCTCCCTTTGTCGATGTAGATTTTGAGCCGCTTTTCCATCTCTGCGAAGTCTTTTTGGAGTGTTTCATTAACAGAAGCTGCTTCTTCCAACTAACTCCCACAGCGGAATGCATTCTTCGCTAGAACTGGAGCAAATTCACTTATTATCTTTTGTGAGGGTGGGCTGGCTCTCGGCCTTGGGAGTAACCAGCCTGTAACGCTTGTTGCGGGCAATCTCAGTCTTCGTTAACAGGCCCCTGTTTGCCATTCTCGACAAGTAGGTAGAGACCATGCTTAACGCCACAGGCTCCTTCATCTCTTGCTCATACACGTTTCGTACATCCTTGGCGGAGAACCAGACTATTGGAAAATGCTTTTCTACGATCAAACGCATTCTCTCCAGTTTCGGCAGATCGGCAGGTAGAATATTTTCTGGAGGAGATACGCTTGGCATGCCACCTAACAGCTCCACGATGTCAAGGAGACGGAGTGCCTTTTCTCTGGTGACTTGGCCGTCGAACGTGACCGTATACTTGTTGCCGCCCCCGTCGAAGACTTCCACGCGCATTTTCTTTGCGGGCATGCGAACCACACAGGCCTTAACACACTAACAGCTCACAAGTTATAGCACTTGCGGTGAAACTGCAGACAAGAAAACCCCGATTCGCGCCTCAAATCTAACGAGACGCCATGATTCATCGCCTTTTGATTTACAGGGTTAACTACACTTCACTATCCCAAGAGGAAAATCCAATTTAGCAGTACATCCTTAGGGTCCAGTGGAAATCAAGGGATCAATCAAAGTCGGAATTGAGAGAGAATCTGACTGCTTTGGCTTTTCTGGGCTCCAAGAGTGTTTCAGTTACTTGCGCTTTTCTGGCGACTAACTGTTTGGGTGCTTCATAGAAGTGCTAAGTGATGTGCTCTGTACTTAGTGGAGTGACTCCCACCCCTTAGTTTCCATTGCAGGTTCTCGGGGCTGGGAGGATTGTATGTTGCCTATTAATTGTCTTTTAAACGGTAAGGTTGAAAGTTGCTGCTGCACTACAGGGAACCCGTCCTAAAGCGACCGAATTATGAATTTGAGAGTTCCAAGAGAAATGCAGGGGGGCTCCTTAGTGTACGTAGTGTTGGGAGTTGACGTCATGGGAATAGTGATAGACTGACGGGATTTCAGCTTGAAGTTCACTTTTTTGTACTAAAGGGCTTATGCACTCTGTTTAACGTTCAAACTGCGGTTTGATCGGCCGGAGAGAAGGAAGGAGATCCTACGTGACCAACACTGACGTACTCAGTTGCGTATTCGATAACTTTCTTAACGGCAGGCACGTTTTCAGTAACAGAGAAGTACTCCGACATGACTATGTACCTGAGACACTTCCACATCGGGAGGCACAGGTTAGATTTTTAGGTGAGGCTGTTGCCCCAGTGTTGAAAGGCGAGCGGTGCTCCAACATCTTTATTTACGGCAAAACTGGCACAGGCAAAACAGCAGCTATGAAGTTTGTCTTGACCAAATTGGCTCAGAGGGCCGCCCTGCTCAACGCGCCTATAAAAGTTTGCTACGTGAACTGCAAAGTAACTGGGACTGAATACCGCGTTTTTTCAGGCCTCTGCGACGCGGTTGGTGTGCGCGTCCCCTTCACAGGCTTGGCTTTGGGCGAGGTCTTTGATCGTTTGAGGAGAGGGCTGGATGCTCAACAACAGATGTTCATTGCTGTATTAGACGAGGTTGATTCGCTAATCAAACAGAGAGGCGATATTCTCCTTTATGAGCTGACGCGCATCAATGAGACCCTGCGACATGCAAAAGCAACATTAGTCGGCATCTCAAATGACCTCAGGTTCAAAGAATTTCTGGATCCTCGGGTCTTGAGTTCACTGAGCGAAGAGGAAATCGTATTCAAACCCTACAACGCCGCTGAACTGCAAGACATCTTGGTTGACAGAGCCAAACTCGCCTTCAAAGAGCACGTTCTGTCCGAAGGTGCCATAAGTCTATGTGCTGCTTTGGCGGCTGCCGAGCATGGCGACGCAAGACGGGCGTTGGATCTCCTGCGCGTAGCCGGAGAACTGGCGGAGCGTGAAGGAGCCTCGATAATACATGAAGAACACATAAGGCAGGCCGAAAAACGAATCGAACACGATCGCATGGCCGAGGCTTTGAGAAACCTGCCCCTTCATTCGAAACTTGTCTTGTGCAGCGTTTATTCGCTTTTTAAGGCTCAGGCGTTGGAGGGAAGCGTCACCGGCAACATATATGAAGTGTACGGTGAACTTTGTGAGCAGTCCGGCATATCTCCGTTGACGCAGAGGCGAGTTAGTGGCTTGATTAACGAACTCGATGTTATAGGTTTGCTGAACACCCAAGTCGTCAACATGGGTCGTTATGGGCGAACCAAGAAAATCCGCTTGTGTACAACCCCCGGGCTCTTAAGGAACATATTTTCGGATGATGAGAGGCTGGGTCAACTTCTTGCCTACTCGCCTAAACTGATGACTCTTGCTTCAAGGGGTAAACGTTGAGAATCTTTCGCGGTTTGGTTCAAGCCGCTTTGAAGTCAAGCGTTGTAACTTGCTGGGTCTGAAGATCGACCACGGGAATAATTCCCGGAGTTGGTTCCAGGCCCAGCTTTTTCATGTACTCGGTTTGCTTTTGCCAAGCGCCCGAGTTCACTACAAGCACTCCGCGATATCTGTCGTGACCCTGAACATGAACGTGACCAGCATGAAAAATGTCAGGAACGCGGTCTACAACCAAGAAGTCACGTTTCGCCGGGGCGATGGGTGTGCGTTGACCATATATGGGCGCCAGGTGCCTCCCCCGGAGAAGTAGTTTCATAGCGTCTTCGGGTGAATCAAAACTTGCGTTTGGCACGTTGGCAACAACGTCATCAAGGCTTCTTCCATGATATACCAAGAGTTCGACTCCGTGGAGGCTTATTGTGCATGGGTTTCCCAAGGAGTGCACCTTTCTAGCCTCACATATTGGTTCAGCGTATTCTTTTGGCAAGGCTGGTTGCGGCAATGCCTTTCTAGAAGCGTCGTGATTTCCGGGTTCGATTATCAATTCTATGTAATCCGGGATTTGCTCGAGAAACTTGGATACAGTCGTGTACTGGCGATGGATGTCTCGAATTGCCAACTCTTTTGTCTGTTTTGGGTATATTCCGATGCCGTCTACGAGATCGCCGGCAATCACCACGTATTTCACATGTCCTGCCATTTCTTTCCAATGTGTGTCTCCTAGTTTGCCGTTCAACCACATCAGGAATCTGTTGAATTCAGCGCGCATGAACAACTTGCTGCCAACATGCAGATCTGATATTAGTGCGGCATAGACAGGTTCTGATGCTTTGTTGGGTGTTTTCTGCGGTATCTCAGGGAAAAGTATGTCCTCCAGAACGAGTAGGTCGTTTCGTGCTTTGATGGCGATTATGCAAACGACTTGGTCTAGAAGCAGTGCTCGAGTCCGCTCTCGAACCGAGCCTTCGAGGTTTGGATAGACAACTACAGTGACGGTTGATTCAGTGTCCTCGAGGCGCAGGAAAATCCTCTGCTTCGATTCGCGTTTCTCAGTCAACATCCCTATGACTTTGACCTTAGCGTTAACTGGAGCCCTTAGGGCTTCAGAGAGTGAAGTGGCGTCTCTTGCGTCCATTCTCTGTCTAAGGTATCTCTGCAGACGTGTGAAACGGTCTAAGAAGTATTCTTGGTATTCCTCAATCGATCCAACAGTGTTCATGTTGACGGTTGGATCTTCTAGGATTTTGATATCAGCGTCGATTTCCAATGCATGCGGCTCAAAGGCTTCTTTACGCGAGTCAAAAAGAGGTGACGTTTCCGAAGACAGAGGCGTAGCTGCTTCCTCTAGGCTCTCTGGGGCTGCTGTAACGAATTCCTCAATAAGATTTCGAGTGATGAAAAGAGGTTTCTGCTCCGCTTCATCGATTTTTTTGGTGATCTTTCCCAGTAGTGCAACGGGGTCTTCGGTTTTCGATAAAGTTTCCAGGAGAGCAAAGGCTTCGCTGTCAAGTTGGTAGCCTACTTGTATTGCGTAGGAGATAGCTTTCTGGAGTCGCTCGCTCAAGGCGTCAGTGTTCTCCAATCTCTCGGCTTAGGCATTATTATTGTGCCTTCTTTTGGGGCTCCTAGCAGTTCTGCTTTTCGCTTCAGATAAAGGTAGCCAGTTAGCGTAGCGGTTGCGGTATCTTTCTCACGTGCTGCGAGATGTATGTCCACAACATTGTCTTACCTTTTTCCTTGGGTGCTAGGACTTGCGTTTAAGGTTACAAGATTTGTAACTACAAACGATTTATCTATATCAATACATATGTGAGACTGGGAATCTGCATGGAGCTTCGGAAGGTTCAGCGCACTGGAGGCGGCACTTTTTTTGTTTGTTTGCCCAAAGAGTGGGCTACGCGCACTGGACTGAACAAGAGTTCAGTTGTGGCTTTGTCCGAGACTGCTGATGGGCGGCTTATTGTGGACGCTAAGTACAATGTTGAGCGTGCGTCTCGGGTTGCGGTTGTTCAGCCTTCGCCATTGCTTGACCGTGAGATTATGGGCAAGTATCTGCTCGGTTATGATATTGTTCGTGTTGAGGCTAAGGATAGGATAAGCTCTGAGGATCGTGAGCGCATTAAGCGGTCTTCGAGTCGTTTGATTGGTTTGGAGATTGTTGAAGAAGACTACTCGAAAATCGTCATGCAATGTTTGTTGGAGCCAGCGGCTTTTCCGCCTGATAAGGCGCTTCAGAGAGAGCATTCCATAGCGTCGAGTATGCATCGTGATGCGGTCACAGCCTTGGTTGACGGTGATGGTCATCTGGCTAAGAATGTGATAGCGCGTGACATTGAGGTCAATCGTTTATACTTCCTTTTGGTTCGGATTCTTAGGACAGTCATCCAGAATCCTGGGTTGAGTGAGAAGCTTGGAATCTTGCCGATTGATTGTTTGGACTATCGTTTGACAGCTAGTTTAGTTGAAGCTATTGGTGATCAGTCGGTGAGGCTGGCTGAGTCAGCTATGGAAATGAAAGGCGCCACTGTTGCCAAGGATTTGTCGCAATTGCTGTTGCGGTTGCATAAAGTAGCGTTTGACACTCATGAAAATGCGTTGAAGGCTATGTTTACGCGTGAGATCGGCTTAGCTGAGACACTTAGGAATAATAGGAAGACAGTCGAAGACTTGATGAACAACATAGAGGCCTTGGTTCACAAGGATTATTCGAGTATTGCGCCTCCGATGTTAGCGGCTGCTACGGCGATGAGGCAGATTTACGGTCACGGCGTAGACATTGCCGATCTAGTGATGCCGAAAACGCCCTAGAATCAGTGTACGCTTGTCAGCGTTGAGTCTAGCCTAGAAACACTAGCTGACGAAACTCAGAAGTAATGAAGAATCAAATCAAGCACAAGATTTAGCTGTATTCTCTGAACGTGTGGCTGCATTTGGTACATCTGAAGAACTGGGTTGAGGATTCATCGCTTCCCCGAGTTTGCACCTGCCAGACGTAGGCGAGGTTGTTTCCGCATTTTGGGCATTCGATGCGCACTGTAGGCAAGACGCGTAGTTTCTGCTCTTCTTTGCTTATGACTGCTATGGTCTCTTGCGGGCTGTGCTCAATAACCTTTGGCACAGGCTTCAATTCTTTTGCAGGCTGTCGCTTCTTGTAGCTGCATTTAGGACATGCCATCACAATGTTGGCTTTCTTCCCTTCTTTGCCCTTTTTTGGGACAAGTCTCGTTCCACATTTGGGACAAAATTCCATTGGACTGCTGCCCTCATACTTTTGACAATCAGTGCGTTGTAGCGTTATGCCGAGTCTTTTAAACCTTTTCTCGTTTCCATGAATCATTAATGCCCGCGACATGAATCACGATTGCTATAGTCCCGATGCCACTATGTGCGCCACACGCAATGGTTCCGGAATGTTGCTTCGAGTAGCTGTACTTTTTAATATGCGTTTTGCGGTCTCTTCTGAGATTCCAACCACATGTGCATAGATAGGCTCTTCACCTTCACGCGTGCGCACCTTGCTAATCTTGCCGGCTCTCTCTATAGCTTTCCACCTCTTCTCAGCTTCGGGAAGATGTTGCAACGCCTTGCGTACATCGCTAAGGTTAGGTTTGTCTCGCGTCACTGCGATTACTGGCAACTTCACCTTTTCATGTAGCTCAATAGCATCTACGACGTTGAATCCCGCCAAAGTGACGCCATCTAACATGATTACACGTAACTGCCGGTAATGGGGGGACTCGGTTATCATTCGCGCCAGCTTATCGGTTGCGTCAATGCCGTCGACTTGAACTTTCGTGTGCATGAAGCCATCGAGCCAGTAGCCTCCTCTGAAGACTACGCCGACGACGTCAGCCAGCTTCTTCGAGTGTGGAGTAAAAACGCCGTCGTCGATCCCCAACACTCGGATTTCGGGTTTAATCTCTCGAATCGTTGTAGTCTCCCTGGGTTTCTTCCTACTTGCGTTCACAGGGCACACCTAGTCTGTCGAGAGCTTTTCGTAATAGGTTGCCAAAGGCGTCTACTGGATCCTCTTCTTGACTCAACACCTTAATGCATTCCTCCATCTCAAGCATGCCTTGGAGCCAAGCAAATATCAACAGAGCTTCAGCCGCATTTCCTCGCCCGTGTCTATCAATTCTGTGAGGAAGGAATTCGCGTAGCCCTGAAGTCGCAACGGCGTTTGCTAGGACTTTGTTGTTGACCTTAGCTCCCGTGGGCCGTCCTTGTCTCTGTGAGACGGCTAACGAATAAACAAAGTTTACGAATGAGTCACCTAAGCTTGCAAGGTCCTTGTCGAGCAGTAATTCTGTGAGGCTGTCATATTTCTTCAATGTGTGCGTGAACTGGTTCATTTTTTCTGCCATTGCTCGAGCGCTTTCTCAAAACTGACACGGAATTCTTTGCTGAGATGTCGAATTTTCTCTGTAGCTTCTTTTAATGCTGTCTCGGGCCTTTTCTCGGGTTTTCTTTTCTCCTTCATTCTAACGTGGACTATCGGGTTTGCTACTAGGGGATGCTGTAAGCTGTAGCCCCCAACTTCAACCGTTGGGTCTTCGAGCAAGGCTTTTTCAAGCAAGTTGCAGAATGTGTGCCCTTCGCCAATGATCTCAACGCGCATCTCGTCGGGCGTTTTCTTCAGAATCTTGATTTCCAGCTAGATTTCACCTTTCCCATAATCAGCTGCGATTTTTCTTCTTTCGGAATTGCCACATTCTGGGCACCTCATGATGAATCTCTTTTGCGTTAATGAGTGCCCACAGCGAGAGCAGAAGGCGTAGACCACACCCAAGTCCTTTTCATCGGTCGTTAGGTGGAAAACTCTGTTCTTTTCGCTTATGACCTTAGCTCTAACAATGTCCCCTGCTCTGCAGACTTCATACATGCTTTCGACATAACGCGGGCTAACGTCTCCAATGTGCAGCGGACCGCTGAAGAAGCCACTCAGTCCGTGATCGCCGACCATAAAGATCCGTAAGTTAGCTTGTTTGCTCTGGATATCTGACACTTGACCCAACACGACACTGCCAACGTGAGGAACATTGGTCACGTGAGTTTTGGGATAAACAGAGACCTGCTTGTTGAGCAAGTCCATGAGCGCGCGACCAGTGGCAGCCGAATAAATAGTTCCTTCAGACTCGTAGGTTCCAGGTCCTGGTGTAAACTCTTCAATCACGCCCAGGCGGTCGCCTGGCACCACGATCTGCCCGCTTTTGCGCTTCGATTGTGTAGCCATTATTGCTTCCCTTCAACTCGCTCAATTCGATACAGGTCCACGTTGACCTCATGTTTGCCTCTAGTGTGAAACTTGAACATTCTTGGAATATTAAGTCTCATTTGAAATACGCTCGTAACCTTTCCTTCGTTCGCCTCAATAAACCTTTTGATGAATGCCCGATTGCTTTCTCCTGCCTTGTGAAGCGAATAGACTACGGGCGCTAGCTCCAATGCTTTTAACAGAAACCCTCGATCTGCAGTTCTTCTCTGCACGCCGAAGGGTGGGTTCTGCAGAACCGTGTCAAACTTGCCATGCAGGTCATCGATGTCGCCGACGATCCAACTCAGGTTGCCCATCAAATCGAGGTTCTCGGCGTTCTCCTTTGCTTTTCTAACGGCTAATCTATCAATGTCTATGCCAACAGCTTCTCTTGCGCCTAGAAAAGTGGCGCCTATGATTAGTCTGCCTGTGCCGCAGCCCAAGTCGATGACCGCTCTACCTATGATGTCATCATTTGTGTACGCCGCTATGAACAACATCTCAGACGCAACCTCAGCTGACACAGTGTACTGCTCAAGAAAAGCTTTGGGCGAAGGATGAGGCTCAACCTTTAGAAGAAGGCGTTCAAGGTCTAGTCTGCGAACCAGCCTTTTCTGAGCAACTGCTCCCATGTGATTTCTCCGGCCACAACAAGTGCTTCATTCACAGTCAAAACGGGCTTCTGGAACTTGGATGCGTCGTCTAGGCTTATGCGTGGACACGCTGTGTTCACATACGCGTCAACTGTAGGATACTGCATCAGGCTTTCAGGTGTAACCTCTCGAATCGCCAGAAGAGTAGGCTTCTTCCCAACACGATGTAGCTTCCTCTTGATTTGAAGTGCTTTTTCGAATCGGTTCTGTCCGCTTTTTAGACCAACTAGAATACCGAAGCGCTCAGCGCTCGCGGCTTCTTGCAGGCTTGCCCACCTCTGCTTCTTTATTCGCTCAGCATCACGATCGGCTCTATACGCTCTCACTTCGTATGGATCAGCCACAACCGTGGGTTTAGATGTAGCCAAAGCCACACCTATTGCGTGGAATCGGCCTCCTCCTACAAATAAAAAGGCATTTACAGCTTTTGCGACAACACAAGCATTGCTGTAATCACAGCCAATCACTTGACCCGCATAGCTGAGTCTGCCTGCATCGCCAACAGCTACGCCTTTGCCTGCTGCTAGAAGTATTTCTCTCACTTCATCCAGATGGTCTACGTGCTGAACGGTTGTAACCAAGCCTATGCGCTTCCGAACCCTAAGAAGTGATAGAGCTTTCAGCACGGCCGGCTCCAGTCGCAGAGTCGACTTGGCCTCAATGTATACTATTGACACACCCCTGTATTTCGCAGCAATTGGGCTATGCCCAAAGTGAACAATTACGTCAGCTTTCAAATTCTGAGCTTCTTGAACCGCCAAGTCACATGCGCCATAGCACGGGTCGGCTGAAACAATTGGCAATGCGCCTATCTCTTCAACGACCTCAGCTAACCTTGGGCCTTGAGGTTTTAGGCCCTCCGGTAGCTGGATTAGAACCCGTTTGGCGTCGCGTCTCTTCAGCTCTTTCCTTAGTCTTTCTTCTTCCAAGTCAAAAGTGGATGATTTCAATGAACACTACCAATCTTATCTTTGTGGAAAAGGCGGGTTTTCAGTTTATTCTTCCCATTCAGGCACCCATTCAGATTCTGACCTTTTCATGTTTTTTCGCGTTTGTCTCAAGCTTCTTTCTTTCATTTCGCTGAGTCGTTCCAACAATATCTTTTGTTCAAGGCTGGCAACCCACTGACGAGTCCGGACAACAACATCATTATTAACTGAGATGCTGTCAATGCCGTTACGCACGAGAAACTCGGCAAAGTCGGGCAGGTTGGATGGTCCTTCGCCGCATATGGAGACTGTTACTCCTCTCTGATGCGCAACTTTGATCAGATGTGCTATCATTCGCAGTATCGCGGGGTCGCGTTCGTCAAAGTATCCCATCAAGCCCAGCCTTTCAGAGTCTCGGTCGATCATCAAGACGCCTTGGGTTAAGTCGTTTGAGCCTATGCTGAAGCCGTCGCAGAGCTTGGAAAATTCATCGGCCATTACGCAGATGGACGGCGTTTCTGCCATAAACCACACTTGGAAATCTTTGCCGCGTTCCAAGCCTTCATCTTTCATGATTTTTAGGCATTTTTCTGCTTCCCAGAGTGTTCGAATAACTGGCAGCATGATCCATACGTTTTTGAGTCCCCATTCCTCTCGGCATTTGCGTATTGCTTTGCATTCCAATCGGAAGGCTTTTTCGTACCACTGGCTTATGTAGCGGCTGGCTCCACGCCATCCCAACATTGGATTAGCTTCCATGATCTCGTATTTGTCGCCACCTTTCAATTCGCGGTACTCGTTGGTTTTGAAGTCGCTGAACCGCACAACCACGGGTCTAGGCTGGATTGCTCGGGCAACTGTTGCCACGCCCTGAGCAAGTTTGTTGACAAACTCGTCTGCTCGTCCTGTCTCAAGAAGGTAAACCGGATGATCGCCAATGTAGCTGGCTAGTATGAATTCGATGCGCATAAGTCCTATGCCGTCGAACGGCAAGTGCTTGTATTCCTCTATCTTCTCGGGCACGCCTAGGTTCATGTAGATCTTGGTGGCTGTCACCGGCGCAGGTTCGAGCTGTATGCCCGGTGCAGCTGTTGTAGTTGAAGCTGATGGACCGCTTGACGCTTCGAGCATGCTAAGTCTGCCCTCATAAACAACGCCGCTCTTGGCGTCAATAGTATATTCGCGTCCTGTCACCATGATTTCTGTGGCTTTTTCGGTTCCAACTATGCAGGGTATGCCTAGTTCTCGGCTGACTATGGCTGCGTGGGCTGTTACGCCGCCTTTGTCTGTGACTATTGCGCCTGCTATCTTCATGAAGGGCACATAATCTGGATTAGTCATAGTTGTGACGAGTA
>Ga0315306_10000155_pt1 | contig 32227 bp, 29 predicted proteins | sample TDP1_MG_FD_203803 | JGI IMG/M metagenome (GOLD analysis project Ga0315306, IMG submission 203803) | Freshwater sediment microbial communities from Lake Towuti, South Sulawesi, Indonesia - TDP1 | ecosystem: Environmental > Aquatic > Freshwater > Lake > Sediment | place: Indonesia: South Sulawesi... | reverse complement strand
ACATAAAATTGAGCTTCACTATTTTCTCGGCAAGTTCCTCAGACGTGACCGAGTAGCCGATCCGCCATCCAGTCATCGCGAACGTCTTGGAGAAACTCTTCACAAGTGCATTATTGCCATTAAAGTCCAGAATACTCTTCGTTTTCACGAAGCTAATATCGGAATACACTTCGTCTGACAAGATCGTGAACCTCTCGTCAACCGTAGAGATGACCTCTCCGAGATTCCTTTCGTTCAAGGCTACGCTCGTTGGATTACTGGGATTACATAGAATTAACAACTTCGTCCGTCCATCTATGAGCTTGCCTAACTCCTCGATATTAATCTGCCAGCCAGAGTCCAGTTCAGTTCTAAGAAATCTCACCTCCACTCCGAGGTTTTTCGCGATCAACTCATATGCTGTCCAGTGGGGAGTAGGGATGATGACGTTTCCGCCATTCTTGAGCAGTAGGTACATTATCGCGAAAACAGCCCACTTTGAACCGGGCATGATCACTACTTGGTCAGGAGAAACATTATGAATGCTCGCGAGCACTTCTCTAAGCTTCATCTCACCAGCGCCGGAGCCGTACTTCGTTTTTCCTTTTCGAATTGCCTCATATGCAGCCTCAACTATCTCTCGCGGAGTCTCCTGATCTGGATCGCCTATGTTGAGCTTGACTATCTTCCTCCCTTCTCTCTCGAGCTTTATGACCTTCTCGTTCATCTCGTACAGCATTTCTCTTCAGCTCGCCCTTGAGTAGGAGCCCAAGATCTTTACGAAAGTCGACTTCTCCCTGAGGCCTTCCAAAGCCTCTTTACAAATCGCGTCCTTTCTATGCCCCTCAAAATCCAGGTAGAAGTTGTACTCCCAAGGGTTCTGCTTGGTTGGCCTAGACTCAATTTTCGTCAGGTTGATACTTCTAACCGCGAACTCCTGAAGCGCATCGTACAGCGTGCCGGGCAAATGCTTAACGGAGAAGATTATAGATGTCTTGTCTCGTCCCGAAGGTGGAGCGTCATCCTTCGACAGAACGAAGAACCGTGTATAGTTGTTCGGACTATCCTCTATAGCTTTTCTAATGATCCTCATGCCGTAGACCTCAGCTGCCTTTTCGCTCGCTATTGCAGCTGAATCTACCAGCCTCTTGTCTCTTATCATCTTCACACTGCCTGCTGTATCGTATGTTGAGACCACTTCGCAATTCAAGGTCTCTAAGAAACGTCTACATTGAGCTAAAGCTTGAGGGTGAGAGTACACTACTTTAATATCGCTCAATTGCGTCTCTGGGTTGGCTATCAAACAGTGGACAACTCTCAGATTTATCTCACCGCTCACTTGAAGGCTGGAATCTAGGAGCAGATCGTAGGTCTCGTTGACGCTACCCTCCAATGAATTCTCTATTGGAACGACTCCGAAGTCACTCTCCCCCTTATCGATCGTTTCAAAGACTGTGCGCAAGCTCTTACAGGGCCTAACTGACGCAGTTGGCCCGAAAAACAGAAAAACTGCTCGCTCGCTATAGGCGCCTACCTCGCCTTGAAAGGCCACGTTGGGAGCTTTATCGGAGCTGCGCGCTCTTAGGTGCATAGTGATCTTTTCTTCTGCGTTCTGGAGGCTCTGAACCCTCGTGCACATCCTCATGATTTCTCTATAGATCGATCTTATGTCTGAGACAGCTAATCCTAGCGCTTTCGCTTTCTCAGAGAGTCTTGCGTAGACATCCTCCTCTCTTCCTTCGTCTATGATAGGCAGTCTTTTTTTCTTTTTCAGAACTCCAATCTTTCGAGCCAGTTTAACTCTCTTCTCTAAGAGGTTAAGAATTTCTCGGTCGATCTTATCTATTCTGCTTCTGAGCGAAGAAAGCTCTCTCACAGTTTATCTCCTCAACAGGACCCTCGGGATGTAGCCTCCTCGAAGCATATGGTCTGCTAACACTATTGCAACTCCAGATTCAACGACTGGAACAGCTTTAGGAACTACGCAAGGATCATGCCTTCCCTTGACTTGAATCGCTTCTTCCCGCATCTTCTCCAGATTGACCGTCTTCTGTTCTCGGGGGATCGACGATGTTGGTTTGAAAGCGACCCTGACTACTATAGGCATCCCTGTAGATAGTCCGCCTAGAATCCCACCCGCATTATTGGTCAAGGTCACAATCTTTCCGTTCTTGATAGCGTATGCATCATTATTCTGTGAACCGGTCAACTCAGAAGCTTTGAATCCCACTCCAAATTCAACGCCCTTAACTGCGGGTATATCAAAGAGGAGCTTGGCGATATCAGCGTCCAGCGAGTCAAACAACGGTTCACCGACACCGACTGGAACATTCAAGGCATGACATTCTACCAGCCCGCCTAAGCTCTCACCTAGTTTTCTAGCTTTTTTAATCGCTTCTTCCATGCTCTTAGTACAATTGAGGTCGGGACATCTAACAGAACTCTTGTAGGTGTAAGCCTGGATCTGCTCGACCGTGGGGAGCGTATCTACTCTTAGAGATCCTATCTTAAGGGTAAACGCAAGAACCTTTATGCCGATCAGGTCCAGAAGCTTCTTGGCTATTGCGCCCGCCATTACGAATGCAACGGTGATCCTACCGGAGAACCTGCCTCCACCGCGGTAATCGTTATACCCCCCATACTTCATTCTAGCAGGATAGTCTGCGTGTCCCGGTCTAGGAGTATCCTTGATCAACTCGTACTCTCCAGGCCTAGCCCTTTTATTCATAGTGATGACACATATCGGCGCACCAGTTGTGAAACCGTTGAAGACGCCGGATAGAATCAGAGACTTGTCTTTCTCTCTGCGAGATGAGATGATTTTGGTTTCCTCTGGGATCCGCTTTGCCAACTCACTGTCGATGTCGCTTTCGGAAAGCTCAAGCCCGGCTGGACAGCCGTCGACTACAACCCCGACGCATTTTCCGTGACTTTCGCCGAAACATGTTACGGCGAATTCTTTTCCAAAGCTGTTACCTGCCAATGACGTCCCCTCCCAATGATCTTAAATCCTCAAAGAACCTCGGGTACGACTTACTCACACAACCAGCATTGTAAATCTCAGTCTCTCCATCAGCACCCAACGCAGCCACCGAGCAAGCCATAGCTATCCGATGATCACCGTGCGGGTCAACCGTAGCCCCGCGTAGTTTACGTGGACCATCCACGACAATGTCATCTCCGACAGTGGTAATCTTAGCTGCCATTCTATTCAACTCAGTTGCCAAGGATTCTATCCGATCAGACTCCTTTATCCTCAAACGCTTAGCATTTCGTATCACAGTTCTGCCCTTAGCGTAACAAGCGACCACAGCGCAGACGGGAGCTAGATCGGGAATATCCCTTGTATCTATCTGAACAGCCTCGAGTGGTCGCGCACCCTCAACCTCGACGCATTCATCGCGAACTTTGAGATCGGCGCCCATCTCCTTCAATATCTCTACGATGGCACTGTCTCCTTGAATTGTACGTTTTTCCAGATTCGCCACTGTTATCTTAGAGGAGGTCACTGCAGCCGCCGCTAGTAGGAAAGCCGCGGATGAGTAGTCCCCTGGAATAGTCCTACTATAAGGCGCTAAGCACTGGTTGTTAGGAATAAGGAATTTCCTCGCGTCCGGTGACGATCTGACAGTCACCCGGTGGTCTCTTAGGACCTCCAGAGTCATCTCCACATATGAACGGGACTCAAGCGTGGATGAGACTCGAATCTCAACGTCCGCCTTAGCCAAAGGAGAGGCGAAGAGTAGGCCTGAGATAAATTGAGAGCTGATGTCGCCGGGAATGGAAGCAACCCCGCCTCTGATGCCCCCTCCATGAACCATCAAGGGCGGTCGTCCGCTTCCATCCAAGGAATAGCAGACGACTCCCAGCTGCCTCAAAGCTACGAGTAAGGGTTCCATAGGTCTCTTTCTAAGCGATTCTCCACCGGTAAGCTTGGTGACCCCTGACCGATTTGCGGTAATAGGCGTGACGAAACGCATAGTCGCAGCCGATTCGCCGCAATCTATCACGTCCTTCGTCATCTCAAGACTTGAGGTACCGCTCACAATCCATTCAGCCTCTTCCTCTTCGACCTTCGTCCCGTACGCTCGAACAGCGTTTACCGTTGCCTCGGTATCATCGCACACTAATGGTCTCTTTATCCTAGATTCGCCATCAGCTAGGGAAGCCGCGATTACTGCTCGATGCGTGTAGGCCTTAGATGAAGGTGCTTCAACCAACCCTCTCAGACTGGAAGCTCCTCTGATAGTTACTTTAGTCATCATCTGTTCCAACCACATGGGCTTCTACGCGATTCACTCGAGCTTGAATCACTTGTCCTTCGAGAACATTCCAAGCTTCCTTGACCTCAGCGATAGAATCTTCAGGAACAACAGCTGCGACGGCAGGCCCTTTTCCCGAGATTCCAGCTGCAATCGCGCCTGCTGCTACTGCGTCAACAGCGCCCTTAACATCGTAACCCAATGCCGCGGAATAGATGAGTCCGTTAAACGTCATCGCTGACCAATATCTGCCCAGTAGAGCTTCCCGGTAAGCAATATCGACCAGCGGCGCCATTTTCTTCATCTTCTCTACATTAGAGCGTGCGGTGTACGTCTTCGACGAGGGCACGTGGAACAGAACAACATAGTCTTCTTTTACTCTGAACTTACGCTTGATCTGTTGAGTAATATTATCCGTGATGACTATGTTGCCAAAGTAAGACGCGCATGCATCGTCGAAAGCCCCTGTTATCGTCACTTCCGCGTCCTTCGCAGCATTCACACCCAGCTTCACCACGTCGAGATCGCTCAATTTCTTTCTCAAGGCTGCTACAGTGGCGAGGGAGATCGCGTTGGCGGCGGCGCTGCTACTCTTCATTCCCCTGGCGATTGGGATATTGGAGTTGGTCTCAACAGAAGCGCCGTATTCTGCTTCCACCTTGAATCTTCGCAAAACTCGCGTGACGACTTTCTGTATGAGATTCTTATCCTCGCCAGGGTCGGAAAGTATTCTGCCCTCTATTATGCCAGGTTTATCTGTCAGTTCAACCTTTGCCTTCGTCCACAGATCTACTCCGAGAGCAGCTCCTCTACCCGTGGCGATCGCGTTCACAATGGTGGCGGCACCATAAGCAATAGCGGATGCGGACAACATGCTCACCGTCCAGTCAGCTCTTTTATCACAGCTCTACGCATTACTTCAACTGGAGGCGAATGATTGGTCCATATCTTGAAAGCTTCAGCACCTTGGTGAACCAGCATGCCAACCCCTGTTATAGCCTTCGCGCCAGCGGCCTCCGCTTCGCGCAGTAGCTGCGTCTTCACTGGATTGTAGACGATATCGAAAACTACCATGCCTGAATGTAGTAGCTTTCTTGTAGCCACTGTCTGCTCGGTTCTAGGATACATCCCAACCAATGTGGCGTTGATTAGAATGTCTGCACCTTGTAATGCTTCAAGAAGAGAATTTCCAACTAACGACCTCGCTAGGATCTTCTTCCCGACTCTCTGCTCGATATCCTTTGCCAACTTGAGGGCTCGATGTTCAGTTCTGTTGAGAATGAGTACGCTCCCTGCTCTTCTAGCTAGAGTGAAAGCGATAGCTCTTGCGGCGCCTCCGGCCCCGATCAATACGATCCTTTTGTTAGATGGATCTTGATGCTGCTCTTCAAGCGCCCTCGCCGCGCCCAAACCGTCAGTATTGTAGCCGATGAGCCTCCCTTCATCGTTGAGAATAGTATTTACCGCTCCTATCTCTTGAGCTGCTTCATCCAACTCGTCAAGAAACCTGATGACAGCGGTCTTGTGTGGAGTCGTTACGTTGAATCCTCGAATATTGAGAGCTCGCATCCCAGTCATCGCTGATTTCAAATCTTGCGGGGCTACACGAAAAGGTAGATAGACGCAGTTGAGACCGAGCTTCTTGAAGGCTGCATTATGCATTCTTGGGCTTGGTGAATGTTCGATGGGATCGCCGATAACCCCGTATATATCGCTTACGCCAATCGACATCGGTCAGTTGAACCCCATCAAACTGTAGATCTTCCTCAACTCGGATATCGTAAGTTGCCCTGGCGCTGACTCTAACCCCTTTCGAATTGAGGCGAATGTGAAAGCCGATCCATAGAGTGGGGATAAGACTCGGGAAGGAATTCCCAATTTCCCCGTAGCGAAACAAACGATTCTAGCTGCTCGACGGGCCTTCAAGATGAACGACAGAAGCAAGCAGTTGTCCTCGATCTTCGTTGCGCTGCATACTAGCTTACATATATAGGCGCCTGCATCGACCTCACGCTTGAGAATATTGTCCAATTCAGATTCAGGCAATGTTCCATTGAGGTTGTGAAATGATATGATAGGCTTGGATCCAGCCTGCTGAATTTCTCGAACAATCGTCTTAACGTTCTCAGTGGATAACTCGATATCAACGTAGTCGAAGCCTTTCTTAGCAGCTTCAACGAGGGACTCGATTCTCTCCTTTTCGGTACCCTTGAATCTGCCGCCCTCAGACCGCTTCCTGTTCGTCGCGATTACCGGTATATCAGTTGAGTCGGGTATCTTCTCGAGGCTTTCGATTCTTCGAAGGCTGTCTAATCTAAATTCAATGTAGTCGGCTTCATATCGTTCAGCCGTTCTAGTGAGAGCTAACGCTCTACCCAACGTCTCTGCAGGAATCGTGACCGCGATCTCTATTCTCATCGTTCTAGAATTGACTCCTCTTTCACGAGTATTCCGAAGTGCCGCCCCCCATGCTCAATACGTGCCAAGACTTCGTCTCCAACATTCATCTTAACAACGGATTTGGAGCCTGCTTTCGTCACGAGTCTTATCGTCTCCGCGTTTTGCACAATAGTCTTCAGCTTCCTCCCTTGACCCTCCGCCTCGATCAACATCAAAGGTCTTCTCTCGATCTTGACTCGACCGACGTTGGCGATTCTAACGCGCCCTTCTCTGTTCAGAATGACGACCTCGTCTCCAGCCTTCAGTTCCGAAAGATACTTCGTCCTGTTGCCTGGCGTAAGAACGTATAGAGACACTGGACCTGCATTCACTCGAAAAGGCCTAGAATCGACGTATTCACTCTCATGAACTTCTGCTTGAACGAGAAATAGCCCCGAAGACTGACACCCAACCAAGATTCCTTCACCTGGTTCCATCAAGTCGCAAGTGTCGACGCAAACCCTGGCACCGCTACCCAAAGGTTTCAGGCTTGTCACTTTGGCGGTCGAGAGTTCGATTATGGGGTGTACGGCTTTGACGAGGTTTGAGGTTTGACTGATCTCAGAGAGATCGCGTGAATTCAGTACGATTCCGTCAGCGCCCAGCTCGAGCGTCTCGAGAGCGACCTTGGCCTCGTTAACGCTGGAAGCCACGAAGAGTAACTTGCTTTTTCTCTGGACTTTGGAGATGACGTTCTCCAACGGGATTATCTTCCAGTCAGAGCAACTGATTATTACGTAATCCACACCTGAATTTGCGGCCTCGACGACAAGCTCTTCATCAGCCCTTCCCTTGATTTCCACCTTGACGCCGACCGTTCCCCCTCGCTGCTTTGTCCTTGCGATCTCCTTCTTGTCGACGGCTTCAAGGACTAGAATATCAGCATCTCTGGTGCTTGCGACTTTTCTTACGCCTAATGCTTTCGATAAGTCTTTGTCGCTTACGTTTACCAACACGACATCGCAGAGAGCTGCAGATGATTGCAAGAGCCGCTTTTTCTCCTCTTCAGGAGTAGACTCTTCGATTTCGATCCAGAACTCCTTCAGCGTTTCTCACCCAGCAGTTTGAGAGCTTCCTCTACAGTAGCGCCTCGATGAACTATAGCTGATAGAGCTTTGGTCATGCCGGTCGGATTCTCATGTTGAAATACGTTCCTTCCGATAGAAACGCCGACGCCACCAGCCTTGATTGAACCGGACGTTGCCTCTAAGACATCCCTTTCGGTCTTAGCTTTGGGGCCGCCAGCGATAATGACAGGTGCTGAACAGCCTTGAACGACTCTCTGGAACGTCTCAACGCTTCCTGTGTAGTTTGTCTTAACGATGTCCGCTCCCAACTCTGCTCCAAGCCTCGCTGCATGGGCAACCATCTCGGGATCATACTCGTTGGTAACATTTGGGCCTCGCGGGTACATCATGGCCAACAGTGGAACCCCTAGGTTGTCACATTCATCAGCGATATTCCCGAGCTTCATCAACATCTCATGTTCGCTTGGGGCACCGACATTTATGTGGAGGGAAACAGCGTCCGCCCCCATCCTGAGCGCCTCTTCAACAGAGCAAACCTTCACCTTCCGGTTCGGATCCGGCCCCAGCTTCGTACTCGCAGAGAGATGGACGATCAGTCCGATCGAACCAGTGTTAACTGTTTTCGCGATTCCTTTATGGACCACGATCGCATCAACATCTCCCTTCGCGAGCTTGTCCACTATTTCTTGCATATTCACGAGCCCTTGGACAGGTCCCAAAGTGACCCCGTGATCCATGGGAATGATTACGGTTCGCCCATCACTCCTGAAGATCCTGTTCAACCTCTTCTTCTTACCTATATCCAATCCTTCACCTCCTAAATGTAGCCGCCTTTGACGAGATATTCAGCGACCAAAACAGCGCCTTTTGCAGCGCCCATCTTGGTGTTATGTGAGACGAGAACGTACTTGATACCGTTCTCAAGTGCGTTGTCCTTCCTTATTCGACCGACGACCGTGCTCATGCCGCCATGAACGTTTCTGTCAAGTCGAGGTTGCGGTCTGAAAGGATCATCGTTTATAGTTAACAGTTCTTGAGGCGCTGAAGGCAACCCGGACTCTCTCAAGACGCCGCCGAACTTTCTCATAGAATCCCGTACGTCATTCACCTCGCATCTCTTCTTGGTGGATAAGAAGACCGCCTCAGTATGTCCCTCCCGAACATTCACTCTCGTGCATGTGCAACTGATCTTGAAATCGGCGTGATTCAAGATTCCGCTGTCGTACCTTCCGAGGATCTTCAGCGTCTCAGTTTGAACCTTCTCCTCCTCGCCCGGTATAAGAGGAAGGATGTTGTCGACGATGTCCAACGCGAGAACGCCTGGAGATCTGCCGGCGCCCGAAACTGCCTGCATTGACGTCATTACAACCCTTTCGATTCCATAGTCGTCGAAGATAGGCTTTAGAGATACGACAAGCCCGGTTGTAGTGCAATTCGGAATCGGCGTGATGAAACCGCGCCATCCTCTACTCTTCTTCTGGAGGTCGATAAGCTTGGCATGATCGAGGTTTACTCCTGGCACAAGTATGGGAACGTCGCTTTCATACCTAAAGGCTGATGCCGTGCTTATCACCGGCCTCTCCTTTGCAAATCTCGGTTCCAATACCTTTGCCTGCTCAGATTCTACGCCGGTAAAGATTAAATCCACGTCCTTTAAGTCCAGATGAGCGGCGTTCTCAACTTTCATCTCTAAGAATTGATTTGGAGGAGGTTCATCGCAGTACCAACCGAAACTTCCTGTCTTTTCATCTCCCAAAGCTTCCTCGTAGGTTTTTTGAGCGGACCTCTCGGAGGCCGCCAGTACACAGACGTCGAACCAAGGGTGATGATCTAGCGCTGATACGAATTGTTGTCCGACAACACCCGTTGCACCAACGATTGCAACCCTAATCATTTCCACCCACCTTCAAGGAATCTCTTATTAGTGCCATAGCCTTCTCTCGGTCATTCCAACTGACGAAGACGATTATGCTTGAGGTTATCGTGAAAATTCCGAAGATATTGATGCCGTTCTGACGCAGAGGATCTGAGATTCTTCCGACCACTCCAGGAGTTTCTTCAAGCCCAACCCCCATCACTTTAAGGAAAGCGAGACCTTGCCTAACCGCCACTGCCACAGTCCCCTTGTGGCGGAGAACTATCGAGTGTATCGGTCTTAGCACATCATCAAGATGATCTTGTGGAATATATGCGATCAATGAGTCGTAGTTGATTGAAGCTCCCAACAGTGGAACCTTGCGATCCTTAATCGCTGCAACAATCTCTTGTATAACAGCTGGCTCCTCGGATATTCCTCGTCCCACTATAGTCAAAGACGCAACTTCGTTTCGGCGTGCCAATTCGCAGCATAGCTCTCTGGGAAAAGCGCCTGTGACAAGAGTTCCCTTCGCGTCCAATCGACCTTCGGAATAGTTAATCACCCTAACCGGAATAGCCTCATCCTTGTACTTCAGCGCCTTTTTATGAATGAATTTCGTTCCCGAGTCAGCGATTCTAGCTAATATGTCCGCGTCAACTTTAGATAGTCTCTTCGGCTGGTCTACCAGCTTCGGGTCGGCAGTCAGGATTCCGTCGACGTCTGTCACCAGCACCACCTCATCAGCCAGCAGGTACCTAGCTAGAACAAACGCAGTGGTATCGCTTCCCCCTCTCCCCAGCGTTGTGATCTCCCCGTTAATCGTCTTACCGACGAAGCCTGGGATTACTGGAACAACGTTTTGTTCAATCAAAGGCCGAACGTATCGATTGATCCGCTTTCGACAGGCTTCAAGCAAAGGAGCTGCATCTCCGAAGGATCGGTCGGTTATGATCGGCCAGTCTGAGTCCATCGGATCAAAGTAGCGCGACTTCACTCCCTTGGCCGACAGAGCTGTCACAAAGACGCGTGAGCTTGTCCTCTCTCCCATCGAGAGTATGTCATCCAGCTCCTGCCCTGCGACTTCGCCCCTTGAAGCTTTACTAGTTGTTTCCAAGAGATGATCAGTCGTTTTTCCCATGGCTGAAACAACGACTACAAGCTTAGACCCCTCAGCAACTTCGTCCGCTATCGCGCCGACAGCTTTTGAGATTCTCTCTCCATCGGCTAGCGTAGACCCTCCGAATTTGACGACCAGACACCTGAAACGTTTTCTAGATTCTACCATAATTCTATCAAACCACCAAAAAGCTCAGAAAGCTCAGCCCGAGACGCATTCAAAAGAGCTACTGAGCTCAGTCAAAGTAAAAATAATAATAGAAGCCAAAGAACGCGCTGCTTAACGCAGTCTTCAGAGACATTCGAATTCCCGGTTGAACCTTTAATATCAGAGGCCACTGACTATAAAAGAGTTTCGAAAAAGCTAACCTATTCTAGAACACAAAGAGATATTGCAAGCAAGAGCAAGCCGCAGACGATGAGAAGTCTCTACATTTCCGAAATCATCGGGAATAGCCGGATGTATTATTAATTGAGATGTTTTTCGTTCGGATACGATCAAGGCATTAAGGAACGTGCAGACTATGAAAACAAAGAGAGCGAGAGCTTATGCGGGCCTCACTATTGTAGTGTTCAGCGCCCTGTTTGTAACGCGCCGAAATAAAAACAGTGTAGAGAACTTAAATTCGTCAGATTCCCAGTTTCAGAAACTCGTAGAGGTCGGAACATCTCTTGCTTAGCTGAAGGTGCTTCTCCAAGTCATTTGGTTTTCCGAAGATCGCTTTGCAAATCTTGCACTCGGGCATCTTCCTCACACTTCCACGTACTTTAAGATACGAACATAGAACAGCGGTCATACTTAAGACATACTTACACTTTGATCTGTCGTTTTTTCTCAACTTTGCTGCATGGACCGGCAGAAAATCTAAATAGATGTGAAGATCGACAAAGGTTTATGGCCGGTTTGCTAGACGACAGGCTAAACCTGCTTCTGCTGCAGGACATCTGCTCTGGAAATGGCCTTGAGGTGAACCTGACGTATTTGTCTAGGCGCTTGAAGAGGCATAGAAACACTATTAGAGAGAGGGTCAGGAGTTTGCTGTCCCACAGGATAGTTGACCGACCGGTGGTACCCTTTTTGGCGCTGTTCAAAGAGTACCCTCTGTTGGTCGTGGTTTATGCTGACCTTCCCGACGATGAGAAAGTCTCAAAGTGGATAAGAGAAGACAGGAACATCTTTGGCGCTTACAGAGTAAGGGAAGGCGAATACAACATGATGCTCTTTGAATTTCAGAAAGACGTTTGGAGCTATCATGTTTGGAGGGAGGCTCTCGTCAGTGACGGCAAGATCCCAGGAAGAGGGCAGAGAACTCCATCTAATGCTCTATACTTTTCAAACAAGTTGATAGTGAAGTATCAGCCCAGCGCAGCCATAGATCTTATTGAAGAACAGTTTGCAAAGGAAGGGGAGGTTGAGATCAACGGCTATGTCCTAGATGAGCTTGCGCTCGAGGTGCTTAAGAATCTCCTGAACGGGAGTGGTGTGAGGGCTAATGAAAACTTCCTCTCCAAGAGAATCGGCATCCATCGGTCTACTATTAGAAGAAGGATTTCGAAAATGCAAGAGGTGGGACTTATCCATCGCCCGCTCTGCCGATTTCCTCTTTTCTTCACGCCATCAAACTTTCTCTTGGTTTTCTCCATGCTTGAAGTTAGGAAGCCTCGACAGTTCCTGAGCGACATAGCTAAGGACCCGCATGTAAGCTTAGCCTACAAGATAAGCGAGGGCAAATACAATGTATTGCTCTTCGAATCACATCTGAGCCTTGAGGACTACCTACGCTGGGAGAGAATGTACGAAGACAAATACCCAGGCTGCTTCGGTTCCATAAAGAACAACTACCTCTCACCGAGAATGACAATCTCAATCGACCAGCAGAAAGTATCACTCGGCATAATACAAGAGAGACTCAGCCAGCGCGGAACGAAAGTGTAACTAACCCTCGAAAAAAGGACAGGCATTCGGTGACATTTGTCAATTAGAGAAGCACAGCATCTCGAAAGAATTGAAGAGAACTCGCGGTACAATATCGACATTATTGTTTCTACACTAACAACCGAGCTTGGCAAGCGATCCAAGAAAAGGTTGAGCCAGCTACGCTCCTATGATGCGCCTTATGTACATATGTGTCTGATGTGTTGTGATCTTTCTTCCTTTGTAGCTGCCAGTGTTTAGCAGATAGAATAGAACACCAGCTTCGAATAGCCTCTTGTAGAGCTCTTCTTGTCTATCTCTATTGATTTCGGGTGGATAAGGATCGTAGAAGGGTTCATATCCTATCTTACCCCATTTGTCACGAGGGCCAGCGCCAGGTATGATCGTTTACTTCCCTCTCTGAGAACTTCTATCGCTTCGTCGATACCGAACTTTCTGATGGGGGGCGATTCATCATCTCTCGTAAGCAGGATGACGTAGTTCACTGCCGCCTCATCTATGACATTGCCTTCTCCTTTGAAGGCTTCGTACATGAGCCCTTGATCGTTCCTCAATAGTATGGGGAACATGGATCGTGGAAACATGACCCTTGAGTTACCGTATGACCAGTAGCATCTGTCGGCGCCTTCATCGAAGACGCATCTCCTCTCTTCGAGTATCGCGCCTGCCAACCCTAGTGCTCCAGCAGATTTGGCGGCACCGTAGTATTCTGAGTTGACAATAAGCATCTTCCTCTCATCCAGGTTGTAGAAGAGATGTGGTTCGTACCCCTCAAGGCCGTTTATGACGTGGACGGCCCCTTCAGCTTCTTTGGACTCTGCAGGATACCAGTTCAGCTTCCAAAAGTTTGAGACGTACTCCGAGTTCGTTCTTAGCTGTATCTTTGCGCCGGAGATGTTCGCGGTGTGCACGTAGGGCAGACTAGATCCGAACATCGTAAGAATCTCGTCTATCTCCCCTTGGTCTTTTGACTTTCCGGGTCTTCTGTCTGGGAACGTGAAGTAGTTGTTCTTGACATTCGGGTCCTGCATACGTGATTCGAAACCACTTAATGTGGGCTGATCGAGAATTTAAGATTTAGCAACGGTGAGGATCTTCCGTTCGGACAGCCTTTTCTGTTCCACGCTCTCGGTACAGTCGTGGTTCCGCTATGTGCACTTCTTTCCTGGAAGCTTTGAAGTACATCCTCAGTTAAATTCTGGTCTAAGTGCTTGTTCATCGCTTACGGGGTATCTAGCATGGACAACGATGTAAGACAGCGTCGAAACCAAATTAGCCTAGGACTACTATCACAAGATTTTTAAATGAACGCATAGCAACTGGTTAAGTACACTCCTGCGATGGTGAGTCCAAAATTGGGTGATTGCCAAATTCATCTCCAAAAGGCAGCTAACTTGTTGGACTCCGAAGTCTGAAGTGGGCGGAATAGCAAGGAAACATTTCGGCTTTTCGGCGAAAGAACCGGGCAAGGTCAGACATACCGTTAGAGTATATGACACCACTTTAAGGGATGGAAATCAAGCGGTCGGAGTCAACTTTAGCGTAGAGGACAAGGTTAAGATCGCAAGGCGGCTAGCCGACTTCGGAGTCGATTATATTGAGGCTGGATGGCCCAACACTACGAATTCATCAGAGTTGGAGATCTTCACTAGACTTCGAAATGAACGATTGCGGTCGAAGATAGTCGCCTTCGGGATGACTAGAAAAGCAGATCTATCCTGCCAGAAAGATGAGAACCTGAATGCTTTGAGATCCGGCAACGCTGACTGCATAGCCATAGTAGGAAAAGCTTGGCTCCTTCATGTTGAAAGAGTTCTAGAAACCACTGCAGACCAGAATTTGAGGATGATCAGCGAATCTATAGCCTACCTTAAGGATTATGGCTACGATGTCATATTTGATGCTGAACACTTCTTCGATGGCTTTAAGGACAATCCTGAGTATGCCATAAGTACCGTTTTGAACGCGGCTCAAGCAGGCGCGCGAGAGATAGTCCTCTGCGACACGAGAGGCAGATCTATGCCGAATGAAGTCTATGAGATAACTGCCTACGTCAAGAAGGAGATTGACAAACCTCTCGGTATTCATGCGCATAACGACAGAGGTTTGGCTACAGCCAATTCGCTCTTCGCGGTCATAGGCGGAGCCGAACAGGTTCAGGGAACAATCAATGGGTTAGGTGAGAGATGCGGTAACGCCGACCTAGTCGAGGTCATCTCAAATCTTGAATTGAGTCTTGGAATAGAGACAGGGCTAGATCTTTCAAAGCTCACCAAGCTATCAGACTATGTCTATGAGATTGCGAACCTAACTCGAGACTACTATCAACCATTCGTTGGAAAGCATGCGTTTGCTCATAAAGCTGGAATACACGGGCACGCGGTGAGCAAGTTTCCTGAAACCTATGAGCATGCCGATCCCAGCTTGTTCGGGAACACCAGATTAATCGTCGTCTCATCTCAGACTGGACTGGCGAACATCATGTCGAAGGCAAAGCAGTTTGGGCTTCACTTGAAGATGAACCCGGCTAAAGCTGCCGAGATCATATTAAGGATTAAGGAGTTGGAGGCAGCGGGATATAATCTGGAGAATGCTGAAGCTACCGTGAACCTCGTCTACGCGAGATCCCTTAGCGAGAGGCTGCAATACTTCGACTTGATAGACTGGAAAGCTTTGGTCTCGAGCGATCCTCACGGTGCAACTTGCGAGAGTACGGTTAAAGTCAAGGTGGATGGAAAGCCCTTCATAATAGCGGCGGAAGGGAATGGTCCCGTGAATGCTTTTGATATCGCCTTGAAGAAGGCTTTGGAAAACCAGTATCCGGAGTTGGCTAGGGTAAAGCTAGTAGGCTATAGAGTAAGAGAGATTGATGCAGAGAAAGGGACTGCAGCTACTGTGCGAGTCTTCATAGAGTTCGAGGCGGACGGCAAACGATGGTCGACCGTTGGAGTCTCGACGAACATATTGAAGGCAAGTGAGGAAGCACTGCTGGACGGCTACGTCTACTTCCTCTACAAAGAAAGTAGCGGGTGTTGAGCCGTTTTCTCACCTATCATCCATGATCGGTTTCGAACTGGAGGGCCTAACGCAAAACAAAGACTAATTCACTACTTGGTCTTGAATTCCGGCGCACTCAAGAATCGATGGGTTAAACTCTTACTCGGTATGGTGCGGCTTCTTCGACCCTCCAATCCTTCTGACCAAGGCTTCCGCCACATCTGAAGCTGCTGCATTGCCTCCGAGGTCGAATGTCAACGCATCTCCCTTCGCGAGGAGATCGAGCACGGACCTCTCTAGAGTCCTAGATGCTTCTCCCAGGTTCAAATCATGATATTTCTTCGAGAGCCATTGAAGCATCATTTGTGCAGAAAGTATCGTGGCAACAGGATTGGCTTTGCTCGCGTCTATATTTGGCGCTGAGCCGTGAACCGGCTCGAATAGACCGTACTGGTCGCCAAGGTTTGCTGAGGGACAGAGACCTAAGCTACCTACCACGCCCGCGGCCTCATCGCTTAAGATGTCCCCAAACATGTTCGTTGTTACAATCACGTCGAATCTAGTGGGGTCTTTCACAAGCTGGTAGGCTGCATTGTCGACATACATCTCTTCGGTTTCAACTTGAGGGAATCTTCTTGCAACTTCAATGCAAGAGTCTCTAAATAGCTCGCATGAACGAAGAACGTTGGCTTTATGAACTATCGTTACCTTTCGCCTTCTCTGAAGCGCTGTCTCGTAGGCAACCTTCGCTATCCGTGAAGAACAACGCTTCGTAATGACACGTATGCTGAAGGCATGTTCAGGCGTCTTGTCTTCTATTCCTTTGTACAGGTCCTCTGTATTCTCTCTGACTACGACGAGATCTACGCCTCCGATTGCTGAAGGAATGCCTGGCAAGCTTTTTGCTGGTCTGATATTGGCGTAGAGATCCAACTTCTGCCTCAGAGGAAGGATGACCTCTCTCGCGGTCTCTCCTATGGGACCTTTGAGGCACGCATGAGAGTCTCTCACTTCTTTTAGAGTTAGATCCGGAAGCGCTCTTCCGCTTTGCTTCTTGGTCCTGTCTCCTGCTTCTAAGACTTTGAAATCGATTTCAATTGAAAATAACTTGGATAGAGCGCCTAGAACCTTAAGTGCTGCTTCGACGACGACTGGGCCGATACCGTCCCCAGGAATAACTGCAATACAATATTTCAAACGAGGGTGTCACCATTGGCCTTTCGCTTTAAAGTATTTGACGAGGCCTCCTGCCTTCAGAATGGATAGGACGGGTTCGGAGAGCTCTCTAATGCCGATGCGAATACCCTTAGTAAGGTTTCTAACCTCCAAGTGATCGATGTCTATCCGCACTGTATCCCCCTCATTGAAGGATGAGGAAGCGTTTGGCGCTTCGAGTGCAGGGAGACCTATGTTGATCGAGTTTCTGAAGAATATTCGAGCGAAGTTCTCCGCGACTATCGCTTGAACTCCAGCAGCTTTCAAGACTAGCGGAGCATGTTCCCTAGAGCTTCCGCATCCGAAGTTTCTTCCTGCAACGATTATGCTGTTCTCTTTCAATCTCATCTTGAAGGTAGGATTGAAGTTCTCCATAACATGCTCACTCAAGATTAAAGTGTCCATCGATGTAAGATAGCGAGCCGGTATTATGGCATCCGTATCGACATCATCACCTAGTTTCAATACTGTTCCATCTATTATATTCAATTCCAAAATCTCCGCGGATCCGTGATCTCTCCAGCCAACGCTGAGGCAGCAACTGTAGCCGGCGAAGCCAAATAGACCTTGGAGCTCCGGTCGCCCATCCTACCGATGAAGTTTCGGTTGCTGGTGGATATGCAAACCTCGTCAGCAGCCAGCACACCTTGCGACATGCCGAGGCAGGGACCGCAAGTTGGACAGCAGACAGCAGCTCCTGAGTCCACTAGCTTCTCAATCAATCCTTCTTGGACGGCCTGTTTGTAGATCTTCATAGAAGCTGGATTGACTATGAGTCTCACCCGACTGTGAATTCTTCTGCCCTCCAGTATCTTCGCTGCTATTCTGAGATCTTCTATTCTCCCATTGGTGCAAGACCCCAAGAAAGCTTGATCAACTCTCTCCCCCTCGACATCATTAACGTTCACCACATTGTCGACTGTGAAAGGTGTAGCAATCTTGGGTTCGATCTCAGAGGAGTTCAATCTCAGTGTCTTCTCGTATGCCGCGTCTCTGTCGCTTGTGAGAACTTCTATAGACTCGTTCAGAGATTGGAAATGCTTGTAGGTAACTTCATCAGGTTCTATCAATCCCGTCTTTGCACCCATTTCTACAGTCATGTTGGTCAGGGTCATCCTAGCTCCTATACTCATCTTGGAGACGGCCTCACCCGAGAATTCAACGGCCTTGTATAAGGCTCCACTAGCACCGATTCTTCCAATGACCTCGAGAACCATATCCTTTGATGTTATAGGCTCCTTAACCTCTCCCATAGTCTCGATCTTGATAGTACTCGGAACTTTGAACCACATCTTCCCAGTTCCGAGGATTGCTGCCGCCTCGGTCGAGCCTACGCCGACGGCAAAAGCACCCACGGCTCCAGCTGTACAGGTGTGACTGTCAGCTCCGACAACTACTGAGCCTGGCTGCGCTAGACCTTCCTGAACTAGGATCTGGTGAGCGATGCCTCCTCTTCCAACGTCGTAGAATCTCTCTATTCCTTGTTTCTGAACGAATGAACGCATAACCTTCATCTGATTTGCCGAGTTCACGTCGCTAGGCGGAATATTATGGTCGAATATGACCGCTACCTTTTCGCTTCTCCAAACTTTCTTGAAGCCCATCTCCTCGAATGCCTGGACGGCTAGAGGTCCCGTTATCTCATGAAGCATCAATAGATCGATATCGCACGTTACAATTTCACCTGGTGAAACACTCGCTCTGGACGAAGCTCTAGCAAGGATCTTCTCGCTAAGCGTCATTCCCAAGGTATTCACCTTTCCTCTAACTCCAAGAGTCTATTGGTAGCGTTGATGATCGCTTGAATCCCTGCCATGACAATATCTTCATTCACCGCCCTACCTGAAACAAGCCTCCCGGTCTCGCTCATCAATTTCACCGTTACATCTGCTAAAGCATCTGTTCCGCCTGTTATGCTCTCGAGCCTGAATTCCGCAAGCTGAAAGTTTACAATGTCTTTGATAATGCTCTTGACAGCATTAATCGATGCATCGACCGGACCCACCCCAAAGTTCGAGTTGCTTCGCTCTTGACCGTCGACAAGGAGCTTAACCATCGCTGTTGGAGTTGTCTTATTTCCAGTTACAACAACAAGATCTTTCAATAGAATTCTGTCGTGTCGATGAAGTCTTGCTCCAACAATAGACTCCGCAAGGCTGTAGAGATCTGTCTCTGTAACCTTCCTTCCTTTGTCTCCGAGGTTTTTTACTCTCTCCAGTATTCGACGGAGCTCTTCACTTGAGATGGTGAAACCCATTTGTTTGAGCATGGCCTCGACTCCGTGTACTCCTGCATGCTTTCCAGCTACTAGACGGCGCCTCCTCCCAACGAGTTCTGGTTGAAAAGGCTCGTATGTGCTTGGGGCACGAAGTATCCCATGCGTGTGAATCCCACTCTCATGAGCAAAGGCGTTTTCGCCCACTACAGCTTTGTTCTGAGGTATTGGCACTCCGGTCAATCTAGAGACGAGTTGTGAGGTCTTGAATATCTCGCCCAAATTTATGTTCGATTTGACCCCATAGAGAACTTGCAGAGCAACTACAAGCTCCTCCAGGCTAGCATTGCCAGCTCTCTCACCTATTCCATTGACGGTTACGTGTGCTTGATCGGCACCAGCTTCTATTGCCGCCAAGCTGTTCGCAACGGCCATCCCTAAATCGTTGTGGCAGTGAACTGAGGTTGGCGCCTTGACCTTGTCTCTTATCGCTCGAATTAAATTGAACATGATCTTCGGCGCGCAGAATCCAACGGTGTCAGGTACGTTAATCCTATCCGCTCCAGCATCTACTACGGCCGAGAAGGCACGTACCAGAAAAGGCTCGGAAGATCTGGTTGCATCCTCGGCTGAAAACTCTACGTCAACTCCATGTCCTTTGGTGTATTCAACTGATTCAACAGCTTTCTGAAGAACTTCCTCTTGAGTCAGCTTAAGCTTTTTCTTCATATGTGTTGGAGAAGTTGCGATGAATATGTGTATTCTATTTACATCGCAAGAGAGAGCTGTATCGATATCCTTTCTCGAAGCTCTTGCCAAAGCGCAGATCTCGGCGTGCAAGCCTTCTGCAGCAATCTTCTTGACCGCCGTCATCTCTCCCTTTGAGGTGATGGGAAATCCAGCTTCAATGACATCTACGCCTAACTTGTCAAGTTGCTTCGCAATATCCAACTTGTCCTCTGGAGTCAAGGCAACTCCAGGGGTTTGCTCGCCGTCCCTTAGCGTAGTATCAAATATCCAGACTCTTTTCGGCAGAGAACCGTCCGAGAAAACGATCCCTCCAAGCCATCATCAGTCACCATTGAGGAAGAGTTTCTTTCGAAAAGCTCATTATGAACTTCTCACGAACAGGGTCAACTTGAGACTTCCGATGATCCTCGATAGCTGTGGAACTATCGCTTTGGGCCTTTACAAGAGATGTTGCATAGACTGGTGTTAGCCAACTATTGTATTTCTCGACCTTTCCTTCTATCACCTTGTTGAAAAACGCCTTGATCCTAGCGGTTAGCGTACCTATTTTCCCATCTCCGATCTGACGCCTATCTATCGAAAAGATTGGGATGATTTCGACAGCAGTTCCAGTGAAGAATGCTTCGTCACATGTATAGAGTTCGGCTCTTGCTATATTCCTCTCGACTACTTGGACACACATCTCTGAAGCCAGCTCCATAACCGTGTCTCGGGTTACTCCGATGAGGATCGATGCGGACAAAGGCGGGGTAATCAATTTTCCATCTTTAACGATGAAGATGTTTTCTCCCGTTCCTTCGCTTACAAAACCGTTCGAGTCGAGAAAAATCGCTTCATCGTAGCCATTCAGATTAGCTTCAACCTTAGCGACTACAGAGTTTAGGTAGTGGCCGCAAGCCTTAGCCATCGGAGGAGTTGAGACATCGGATATTCTCCTCCAAGAGGATACGCAGACATCTAGACCGCTCTTCTCATTCTCAAAGTAGCTCTCAAACTTGAATGGACATATGGCCACATGGGTAGGTGCTTTCGAAGGATTTAGGTCTATGCCGCTGAATCCCTTGAAGACTATGGGCCTAATATAAGTTTGACATCGCATCTCATTCCAAGCTATCAATTCTACGGTTGCTGAACATAGGTCGCCTACAGAATACTTCAGGTCCATGAAGTATATCTTTGCTGAATCTTTCAATCTCTCCATATGTTCCTTAAGCCTGAAGATATAGACGTTATCTGGACGACGATACGCTCTTATTCCTTCAAAGACACCAGTTCCGTAGTGAAGAGCGTGAGAAAGCACAGATACTCGTGCATCGTTACTTCTTACGAATTCTCCATCCAACCAGAAGATTTCGGCTGGTATAACGGTCAAAGTGGATCGATAACCTCTTACTTCTCTAGCCCTGCCATCTGACGAATCTTCCTTCCAACTTTCTCGATGAGATGGTTTTCGATCTTCTTCATCATCGGCTCTAGGATCTTGTCGCTCCTCTCGAATCTGTTCGTCCACTCTTTAGCAAAGGCTCCGGTCTGGACGCGCTTGACAGCCTTCCGCATGTTCTCTTTGACGTGCGCATCGATTATTTTCGGGCCAACGGTTATACCGCCATACTTCGCAGTATCGGAGACTCCTTTGAGCATGCCTGTTATGCCACGCTCGTAGATCAGATCCATTATGAGCTTGGCCTCGTTGCAAGCCTCGAAGTATGCGAGTTCAGGCTCGTATCCTGCTTCTACAAGAGTCTCGAAGCCACACTTGATCAGCTCCATCAATCCGCCGACCAAGACGGTCTGCTCCCCAATAAGGTCGCTCTCCGTCTCGTCCTTGAAGGTCGTCTCCAATACTCCAGCTCTCGTGCATCCAAGCGCTTTACTTATCCCTAGAGCCAGCTCCTTCGCGCTTCCCGAACTGTCTTGGTATACCGCTATCAGCGCTGGGACCCCGAAGCCTGATTGATAGGTCTCCCTCAGTCTTTGACCGGGGCCCTTCGGAGCGACCATCACCACATCGACATCTCTTGGAGGGATTATCTGCTTGAAGTGGATGTTGAAGCCGTGAGAGAAGTAGAGCGCCTTCCCGCTTTCAAGCTCGCTTGATATGCTAGACTCATATACCGAAGGTTGTACTGGGTCAGGGATTAGAAGAAGAATAACATCGCCTTCGCAAGCGGCGGCCGAAACCTCTCTCGGTTCAAAACCATCAACTCTTGCTTTCTCCCAAGACAATCCTCCTGGTCTTAGACCCAAAACAACGCGAAGTCCACAGTCTCTCAGGTTGAGAGCTTGAGCTCTTCCTTGGCTTCCATATCCTATAACGGCGAACACCTTGTCTCTCAACACTTCCATATCGACGTCTTTGTCGTAGTATACCTTACCCATTTTATGCGCCTTCTCCTTCTGAATGCAGGGCATTCAGCCCTCTCTCGAGGGCGGTTACACCCGTCCTCGACACCTCCACCAAACCAAGCCCTCTCGCTAGTTGTATGAAGGCGTCGATCTTGTCAGGGGTACCTGTGATCTCCACCATCAGAGTACTAGGGGAAACGTCGACGACTCGACTTCTGAAAACATTAGCGTAGTTGATAGCGTCCGAGCGCGCTCTCGTATCTTCTACGCGTAGCTTGACGAGTGCAAGCTCTCTAGCCACGCTCTTCGATTGATCAAGTATTTTCGCTCGAACGATATCGAGGAGCTTCTCCATCTGCTTAACGAGCTGATTAGCCGTGGCTTCGTCTGCTCTAAATGTAATCGTCATTCTGGCCCAGTCGTTTATTTCGGTCGGGCCGACTGAGATACTTTCTATGTTGAAACCTTTTCTCCTAAGCATGTTCGAAACCTTATGGAGAACACCGGGCTTGTTCTCAACAATTGTTCCTACGATAAACGTCTCCTGCTCCATAGCGAATCACGTCAAAATCATTTCATCGATACCTTTACCAGGAGGAACCATGGGTAGAACATTCTCTTCAGGATGTATTGGAACATCTATGATGGTGGCCACATCGCTAGAAACGGCTCTGCGAAGGACGTCTGAAAGTTCATTCAGTGACTCCACTCTCTCTCCATGGGCACCGTACGCCCTTGCGAGTTCAACGAAGTCTGGCGATCGTCCCAGTCTTGTTCCTGAGTATCTACCCTTGTAGAACATTCTCTGCCATTGAGCTACCATACCTAGCATTCTATTGTCGAGGATGATGACGATGACTGGAATATTCTCTGAGATAGATGTAGCTAAGCAGTTCTCAGTCATCAAGAAACTGCCGTCCCCAGCTATATCCGCTACAACAGCCTCCGGCCTAGCGACTTTAGCTCCTAGCGCCGCGGGAAAACCGAAGCCCATTGTGCCTAGGCCTCCTGAAGTTATGAAAGTTCGAGGAAGGTAGGTCTTCCAGTATAGGGCGGCCCACATCTGGTTCTGACCGACCTCAGTCGTCACTATCGCGTTCCTCGGCAGAACTTTTCTCGCTTCCTTCAAGACTTGACAGGGGGAGAGCCCTTCCGCGCCATTTGAAGAGATCTGCTGAGTAAGGAGCTCCTTCACTTCCTTGATGCGTTCAAGCGAAGAATCCGCGTTTCTAACCAGTTGACCTGCCAATAGTTCATATATGCCTCTCAGGGTTTTTCGAGCGTCTCCTACGATGAAGATATTGACTTCTTTGTTCTTTTCAATCTCGGATGGATCGATATCTAGATGGATTATCCTCGCATCTCTGCAGAAATCATCCGGTCGGCTAGTCGTCCGGTCTGAAAATCTCATTCCAACAGCCAGGAGGACGTCCGCCTGTTGTATCAGCCTATTTGCCTCTACTGTTCCATGCATCCCGACCATTCCGAGAGAAAGCGGATGATCCTCAGAGAAGCAGCCTTTCCCCATCAAAGATGTTCCGACAGGAGCTGAGAGGAGTTCAGACAGGGCACGAAGCTCTTCGTACGCATTTGAAATTCTGACTCCGCCTCCAGCTAGGATGAAAGGTCTTTCAGCCGTTGCAAGCGCTTCGGCAGCTTTCTTGACCAAGATAGGGTCGGGATCGATGTTGTTTGTCCGCGTTCGTACCAGCAGTTGAGGGTTGAAATTTACCTCTGAAGTCTCGGTTTGAACGTTCTTTGGGAGGTCTATTAATACAGGACCCGGTCTTCCGTTCGAGGCTACATGGAAAGCGGTCTTGACAACTGCCGGTATCTCAGATGCATGCCTGACTTGAAAGTTATACTTTGTGACTGGAGTTGTAATCCCGACTATGTCAACTTCTTGGAAAGAATCTCTTCCAATGAGTGACGTTGGTACTTGACCTGTTATCGCAACTATGGGCGAAGAGTCCATGTATGCATTTGCTATTCCGGTCACAAGGTTCGTTGCGCCAGGACCTGATGTTGCCATGCATACTCCGACCTTTCCGCTCGCCCTGGCGTATCCGTCTGCCATGTGAGCCGCCGACTGCTCATGGCGTACAAGTACATGCCTTATTCCAGAATCGAGAAGAGCATCATAGACAGGCATTATTGCTCCGCCTGGGAGGCCGAAGATCACGGATAGGCCCTCAGACTTCAAAGCCCTTATCAGGGCCCGGCTGCCTTCCATTGTCGCAATCAATTATGATAGCCTCTAGAGAGTTCACGCCGACGTGAAAAGTAGGAGCACGTCGGCTTTACAGTAGGATAATAAGGAGCACGAGAAGCGCAACCAAGCTTAGTGCTTTGAAGGCTTCAGGATGCGATAGCCGACTTGCAGTTGACAAGTGGTCTCTCGGCTCCGAGTATGAAACACCATTGTAGGCCTCTTTCTCCTTATAAGACTTTTCATTTCTCATCGGAAGTTTTTATAGTCGCTTATTAGTCAGTGCGTCTAAGGTGTTTCCTTTGCGTAGCGATTCAATAAAAGCTGGGTTGGACAGAGCTCCCCATAGGGCCCTTCTGAGATCCCTGGGCCTTTCAGAAAAGCATCTTGATATGTCGTTTATAGCTGTCGCAAACAGTTACACGTCAATAGTTCCAGGTCATGTTCACCTTGACAAGATTGAAGAAGAGGTTAAGCAAGGGATACGGTCGTCCGGAGGCGTCCCCTTCAGATTCGATACAGCAGCTGTCTGCGATGGCCTTGCGATGGGTCATAATGGCATGAAGTATTCCTTACCCTCGAGAGATTTGATCGCTGACGCAGTTGAGGTTATGGTTGAAGCACATCAGTTTGATGGGATAGTCTTCATCTCGAACTGCGATAAGGTAACTCCGGGTATGCTCATGGCAGCGGCTAGGCTCGATGTTCCGGCGATATTTGTAACAGGAGGCCCGATGAGGTCGGGTTACTTTAGAGATCGAAAGGTCGGGGTCGTCTCAGTCTTCGAAGCTTTGGGTCAAGTCAAGAATAAGGAGATCACTGAGAAAGATTTGAGGGAACTGGAGAAGGTAGCTTGTCCAGGTTACGGTTCATGCAATGGAATGTTCACAGCGAATACGATGGCTTGCCTAACGGAGGCGATGGGCATGGCGCTTCCAGGCTGCGCGACATGTCTAGCTGAGGATTCGAGGAAGAAATTGTTTGCGAATGAATCGGGTCGTAGAATAGTTGAGCTAGTGAGAAATAATGTCAAGCCTTCGGACATCATGACTCGAGAAGCTTTCGAGAATGCGATAACGGTTGATATGGCTTTAGGAGGGTCGACGAATACCGTTCTCCACCTCATGGCTATCGCACATGAAGCCGGAGTGAAACTTGACCTTTCGACCTTCGATGAGATTGGAAGAAGAATTCCGCATCTGTGCGATGTGTTCCCCGGAGGCAAGTACGACCTTGAGGATTTGGATCGAGCTGGCGGTATTCCCGCCTTGATGAAAGAGTTGCAGAACAGCCTCCACCTAGACAACATGACAGTGACTGGTAGAACTGTTAGAGAGAATATCGCGAACGCCGTTAGGACAAGCGCGGACGTAATTAGACCTATTGAGAAACCTCTGCACCCTGAAGGAGGAATAGCCATACTCCGGGGGAACTTGGCACCAAACGGGGCCGTAGTGAAGACTACAGCTATATCGCCTAGAATGATGCACCACCGTGGCTGCGCGAGGGTATTCAATTCAGAAGAGGAGTTTGCGAGACTGATTTCCAACAGCGAGATCCGAAGCGGCGATGTTCTCGTTATCCGCTATGAAGGACCGAGAGGAGGCCCCGGAATGAGGGAGATGCTCATTCCAACTTCAACCATCTTTGGAATGGGAATGGGTGAAAGTGTGGCTCTGGTTACTGACGGAAGGTTCTCCGGAGGGACTAGGGGACCGTGCATCGGACATGTGAGCCCTGAAGCTGCGATGGGTGGACCTATAGCGGCGCTAAGAGATGGCGACGCTGTCGAGATTGATATTCCGAAAAGAACTCTAACAGTAGAGTTAGAAGTTGAAGAGATTCAGAATCGATTGAAATCACTAACTCCCTTCAAGCCTAAGGTCAGATCCGGCTATCTGATGAGATATACTGCGTCTGTCGGGCCTGCGGAACGTGGCGCTTTGATAGATGTAAGCTGAAGGCAAACTCTAGCAAAGTACTTTCTATTCTTAGTCTTGTATTCGTCGAGAATACACTCATGGCATAGAGACGAGCTACTCGGAACCCAAGTTGTCCATCACCCTTCAGTTTCTAGCCTGCTCTTCATCGTAGCCTATGGAAGTTTCAACTGTTTCTGAATATTAGCTGTTCTAGGCGTAAGCTTTCAGCGTTTTTGACATCTTTCATATGTTCGGGCTGTTTGTCCGTCAGTTCGATTCTTGGACGGCTAGATGTAGTGATAGCATTCTCTGAGAGTGTCATGCTATGAGGTAAAGCCTATTCCTAAGAGAATATTTTCGTCAGCAAAATATTAACATTGGAATCGCGTTGTCTATTGGTTTCATAACGGTGTAATAGCATGACAGAGCAGCTAGGAGCTGAAACGCTCAGGACGTATGAAGAGATTAACGAAAGGGTCAAGACAGGCGACGCGGTCGTAGTCACCGCTGAAGAGTTCGTCGCTCACGTCCGAGATCGCGGAGTGGAGACTGTCGCAAAAGAGGTTGACGTCGTTACAACAGGAACATTCGGCGCTATGTGCAGCTCAGGCGCCTTCCTTAACTTTGGTCACTCAGAGCCGCCCATCAAGATGTTCAAGTGCTGGCTGAATGATGTTCCAGCATACAAAGGCCTCGCCGCGGTTGACGCTTACATCGGAGCGACCGCCATGAGCGAGTCCAAGGGCTTCGATTATGGTGGAGGGCATGTAATCGAAGATTTGGTCAGCAGAAAGGAGATTGAGCTGCGAGCAGAAGCCTATGGAACAGACTGCTATCCAAGAAAGGCTATCGAGACGACTATTGTTCTGGACGACTTGAATCAGGCTGTTCTCGTCAACCCCCGCAACGCTTACGAGCACTACAATGCAGCAACGAACAGCACTGACAGAATCCTCTACACTTATATGGGGACCCTACTCCCAAACTACGGAAACGTGACTTATTCGGGAGCTGGACAGCTCAGCCCGCTTTACAAGGATAAGAATTTCGAGACCATAGGAATCGGGACAAGAATCTTCTTGGGAGGAGGCATCGGATACGTTATCGGGGAGGGAACACAGCATAGCCCACAGAACCAGTTTGGAACGTTGATGGTCCGCGGCGACCTCAAGCAGATGAAGCCAAGATACCTTCGAGGCGCGACATACTATCGTTATGGGACCAGTCTTTACGTCGGCGTCGGCATCCCGATCCCAATTACCAATTTGCGCGTTGCCAAGTCTGCTGCGCTTCCTGACGATCAAATCTTCACGAGCATTCTCGACTACGGGGTTCCATCTCGAAGCAGGCCTTCTGTCAAGAAAGTTTCATACGCAGACTTGAAACTGGGTAAAGTTGTGATAAATGGAAGGAGCGTTCCAACATCTCCACTTTCAAGCTTCAAGTATGCCAAGGAGATAGCTGAGACTCTTAAGTGGTGGATAAAGGAAGGACTTTTCTTCCTCTCAAGGCCAGCCGAGCTCCTGCCGAATCAGAAGGAGTTTAAGCCTCTAGAAGTCCGCAGACATGAGTTGAGAGTCAAGGATATTATGACAGTCAAAGTAACGACGGCCAAGCCGACCCACAACATAAAGACGATAGCGAGCCTGATTGTGAGGAACGGTGTGGATCACATCCCCATCGTCGACGACGACAATAAGCTCGTTGGGATAGTCACTTCATGGGACTTGGCTAAGGCGTTGGCAGAAGGAAAGAATACACTTGACAAGGTCATGACTACTAAGGTGATAACTGCCAGGGAGAACGAGTCTGAGGATGTCGTTGCACGAAGACTCTCCCAGCACGATATATCGGGCATGCCTGTCGTGGACGATGAGAATAGGGTAATTGGCATAGTCACCACAGACGATCTAGCGAAACTTCTGAGGAAGTGGAAAGAATGAAGTTGAGGCTTCTCTACACGCGCGATAACGTAGGCAACCCAGTCCTCTCTGACATTGTACTCAAAACAAGGGTTCCGATAAACATACTTGAAGCGAAGGTCTCGCTAAACGGCGGAGAGATCGTCGTCGATGTTCCCGCTACGGGAAAGGAGCTCGATGAGATTAGACAGCTATTCCAGAAGGAAGGCGTCTCAGTCAAAGAGATCAAGTCGGTTATAGAGATCGACTATGAAAAGTGCATCTCATGTGGAGCATGCGTCTCTCCTTGCCCAGTCCAAGCTATAAAGCAGAACCCTGACTGGGATGCGGAGCTTGATGAAGGAAGATGCATCCGATGCCTCATCTGCGTCAACGCCTGCCCTGTCAGAGCAATAAAATCCCCTTGAACGAGTTGAATAGAATCGTGGCGTATCAAGTTCCAATCTTCGATCGAGGCCTCTTTCGCCTTAGACGGAGAATAAAGCAGTCCAATGTGCTAGCCATCAGCGATCTGGCGCGCGCCATCGAAACGGGTATCGCAACGATACTCTATCACAGGATCCAGCTTGAGAAGTATATCCGCGGCAGACCAATCTACGCGCTCTCGCTTGACCCATTGCCGATTGAAGTGTCAGCGCCAGAGGTTGTGAAGCTGGCTGCATTGGCCGCTCAGGCCGCTCAGGTAGGTCCTATGGCCGCAATTCCCGGCGCTTTGGCTGAGCTTGCTGTTAGAGATATGATGTCAGAGGGAGCCTCAGTTAGCCTCATAGAGAATGGAGGAGAGATCGCTGCCACCTCCACTCAGCCGCTTATCGTGGGTGTTTATGCGGGTGCATCTCCAGTCTCCGGGAAGATAGGATTTCACTTAGCCCTAGAAGACTTCCCGATAGGCATTGCGACGAGCTCGGCCACGGTTAGCCATGCGTTGAACTTCGGTGAGGCTGATGCCGCTGTGGTCGTAGCGGATACAGCATCTCTGGCTGACGCTGCTGCAAAGGCTGTCTGCAACTCTGTTGCTGGCGAGGATATAGAAGCATCTGTAAAATCTGGATTGGCGAAGGCTGAGAGTATTCGAGGGGTTAGAGGTGCACTTGTTATTCGGCGGGACTACGTTGGCACAGCTGGCAGACTTCCTAGATTGATAAAGTTGAACTGCACTAGGGAAGAGTTGTTCGGGGCGAGTCTTCAGGAGCTACCTCCGCAGGGGATTGCTCAGCTCTAGTTCAGAGCGAGCCTCAACAATCGAGTTTGAATTCTCTATGTAAGGCTCGGAGAGCCTTGACGCCGCCGATCTCTTCTACAACAAACGATGTGTTAAGCTCTGATGAACCTTGGGCTATCATCCGTATGTTCAATATCTGCCGACTATTCTTTTTCATATCCCTCGGCTCTTTGAACTTCAGAGGTCGAGGTGGCTTATGCTTTCGAGTTTAACGCGGAGTCTTCCACTGTACTATATCAGTATGTTCTGCTTCTTCACAGCCTTCAACATGTTCTTCGTTCCACTTCCAATATTCTATAGCAGCCTTGGAGTTCCTGAGAATCAGATCTTCGTCCTCTTCCTCGCGTTATCGCTGACCTCAACGATCTTCTATCCAAGAGTTGGACGATGGTCTGAAAGGATACGTGAGAGAAGATTGATCTATGTTGCTGGAACAGCGCGAATAGCGATATTCAGTCTCATCGGCCTCTTCGGTTCAGTCGTCGGTACGATCGCGGCGAAGACGGGCATCTTCGCGGTAGGAATGGCAATCTTGGGGCTTACCTGGGCATTGTTCTGGGTTTCAAGCTCATCGATTCTCCCCAAGCTCTCAGATCCAGCAAAGCTCGGTCAAGCTCAAGGGATGCTCAACGCCGTGATCGGGGTAGCTATTGTCGCGGGATCGTTGTTAGGCGGCATCGCTTCATACTCTTTCAGCTATACTGTTAACTTTCTCCTCGCTGCATCGATGACGGTGCTTGGGCTTAGCGTTCTAACTCGAGTCGACTACTGAACACAAACTCGAATAGTTTTAGGATAAGGTTTGCATAGAATCGGCTCTTGCCGATCCGCTAGGCTGCTTTTTAAATGTGAGCAAATAGTGTAAAGCGCCTCCATATCCATCGACCAAATCGAAACCGGCCTCCCTGCACCACTCAATTACAGTTCTTCGACGGGGGTAGTCTGGATCTAGCAAGATTTCGCCTATTGCCAGCAAGCCGTCATCTCTTAGAACACGCTTTATTTCAAGTAATGCCTTCTTCTTATCGGAGATTTCTCCCAATACTGCAATCATGAAAGCTCGATCGAAAGTGTCGTTTGAAAATGGGAGCTCATAGGCTGACGCTACTGTAGCCATCACGTTTACTATTTTGGCTCTCAGAAGCCTACTACTAAGTTTCAAGATTACAGATAGCTGAATATCTATAGCAAAGACTTTTCCGCTTTCACCAACACGTTTCGATGCTTCAATCGTAAAGGTTCCAAGACCCGGCCCTATTTCCAAAACGCACATTCCGCCTCTTATGCCCATCCAATCAACAACTTTCACCGGCGACTGTATTCTTCTCCTGACAGGATTATCGATAAAGCGAATAACAAAGGCGGGAATCGGAAAGTGAATAAAGCGACGTATGATCCTAAATATGACTTCGACTAGGGCAAAAGAAAATATTAAGATGGCAAATGTCCAAAATAGTATCGTGAGCATCATAGACATCATATTACTCTCTTCCGGCCCAGAGGGAGATCACTTTTCTGCGCAAAGCAGTCGAGGTTGCTTTGAACTGTCTCTATCAAACGCTCTTCAGAGTAAGACTTCAAACGAAGTGTTCGATCTCCCCTGCATCCTGTTGTTAAATTTATGCATGGATACCCTATTCTCATTCGATGTAGAGTGGAACTACAGTTATGAGGAAATATAGAAACAAGGTCAAGGCTATCGCAATGACTACGTTTCTTGCGGTCCTGGATGCGGAAGACGGAGAGATAGGTGCAGCAACTCCGCATGCATCACAGAATCTCGCGTAACTTGGAAGTTCTCTTCCACATCTATAGCAGAACGGCATTAGAGGCTCAGCCTATCCATCTTTAGCACTTAAATCTAAGCGTTTTGTTTGATATTCCTTACTTTCCTGTATCGCGTTGATCCTTCACATGTATTCTTCTGATAGTGAGCACGACTGCGATGAGTAAGATCCATAAGGCTGAGAATACGATCAAGGAGCTTACTGGAATTCTACGCTTGTAAAGGTTGAATGAAAGTCCGTAACCTCCATAGAACCGCTCTGAATATCTTATCAACTTGTAGCCGTCTATGATCATAACCTTGTAGTTGGCTTCATCGGTCCTTGTGTATTCAGCTGGATAGGAGAACGTTACCTCTAGATCTTTCTCGCTCGGCAATGCTGGACCTTCATAATATAATGCTGGTCGAAATGAGAAGCTTACATAGTCCTCAACATACTCACGCCATATCAGACGTCGACTCTGCCTGAGAACCATCCAGCCGTCCAAGCGAACCCTGTCATAGCCTTCAGCCTCAATGCTTGAGAAAGCACTAGCAGCTGACCTGTCAACTGTCACATTGAGCTTACCATACTTCTCGGAGGTTATCTCTACTCCGAGCTCTACTAGCTCTGCAGGTGGAAAGGATGGCGTAAACAGATAGTAGGGTGTGTATCCTGTTGAAGCGGAGACCTCAATCACATATTCGAGCGTCCGGTTTGAAGGGTTTGAGATATAGGCTGAGAGCGTGAATTCAGCGTAAGTCGCGTTGACCATTTTCACCGCGAGCGAGATCTGCTTGAATGCTAGGGGTGGCTTGGATTGTTGAGGCTGGAGAACTATAGGCGTTTGAGCGGTGCTGTATTCCGGCCAAGATGTGAATGCCATTGAAGCGGACAGCATGAGAAGGATGGTTATACTCAAGCTCTTCAACTCTAGAAGACCTCCACGATTATTGAAAGGATCAGAAAGGCTAAGCCCAGTAGGAATGCGTCGTAAGTCCTCCTATCGATGCTGAAGGCTGTATTCTTTGCTAGATGCAGTATC